>Ga0102870_1000514_pt1 | contig 13763 bp, 9 predicted proteins | sample Colrivmet1546B02_FD_78442 | JGI IMG/M metagenome (GOLD analysis project Ga0102870, IMG submission 78442) | Estuarine microbial communities from the Columbia River estuary - metaG 1546B-02 | ecosystem: Environmental > Aquatic > Marine > Intertidal zone > Estuary | place: USA: Columbia River...
ATAGCACAATAGATAATCCGGGCGTGGGTTTGGAGCGAGCTTATAATAGTGATCTCGGTGGGGTTAAGGGTAAGCGTATTGTTCAGAGAATTTCAGGAGGCTACAGGCCAGTAAATGATGAAAATCTTCTTGAGCCTCAAAATGGTAGAGACGTACATACTACGATAAACATTGATTTTCAGGAAATAACCCAACGGTCACTGGAGAAAGCCTTATTAAAACATAAAGCAGACCACGGGAGCGTAATTGTAATGGAAGTAGCGACGGGTAAGATAAAAGCTATTTCTAATTTAAGAGTAACGGAAACAGGTGAGTTTGTGGAGCAGTACAACAGTGCCATAGGGGAGAGTTATGAGCCCGGTAGTGTATGGAAGGTTTTTTCTGCAATGGCTGCTTTTGAAGACGAGCTTATTGATTTAGATGACAGTTTAGATATTCAAAATGGTGAGCGAGATTACTTTGGTAAGCCTATGCAAGACTCCGATAAAGGGCGTTTTCAAAAAATGAGTTTTACGCAAGCCTTTGCAAGATCAAGTAATGTGGCATTTTCATCTATCATTTTTGATAACTATAATAAGAATCCAAGTAAATATTTAGCGCATCTCAAAACGTTAGATTTAGACAAGAAAACAGGAATAGAAATCTTGGGTGAACCCAAGCCTTTTTTGAACCATCCTAGCAGTAGTTCTTGGTCTAAGCTTACGCTTCCATGGTTGGCAATAGGTTATGAAAATCAGCATACTCCGCTTCAATTACTTGCAGCGTATAATGGTATTATTAATGATGGTAAAATGATTAAGCCACGATTGGTAAACGAGGTTACTGATGCAGGATTAGTGATCAAAGACAATAACAAAAAAGTAAAAGAAGTGACGGTGTGTTCTAAGGAGACGTCGGATAAAATCAAAAAATTAACGGCCGCTGTATTTACCGAAGGTTCTGCGAGTAACGTAAAATCAAACGTAGTTGCCCTGGCTGGCAAAACGGGTACAGCACAAATTGCAAGTGGCGGAGCTTACCAAACTACCAAGTTGTACAATGCCAGTTTCGTAGGTCACTTTCCGGCAGATAAACCAGCTTACAGTATATACGTGATGATAAATAGACCGAGTAATGGAGTTTTTTATGCATCGTATGTGGCAGCACCTGTTTTTGCGGAAATAGCCGAAAAAATATATACCATTAGTGTTAAGCAAGAAGTAAACGCTAGTGTAAAAAAGGCACCCACTTATACGGCAGGATATGTCTCTGATTTTAATATCCTAAGTAGGTATTTGAATATTTCGTTAAATGAAGAGATAGATGGAGAGGTAGTAAGAATAGACGCAACCAAAGGAACAGCAAAAAATGTTGTAGTAAATACTGGCATAATGCCAAATGTAAAAGGATTGGGTGCCAAAGACGCCATGTATTTATTGGAAATGCAAGGGTTGAAACCACTTATATCAGGTTATGGCAGAGTGATGGAACAAAGTCCGAATCCGGGTGTGAGAGTTATCAAAAATCAACGTGTAAGAATTCAATTAAAATGAGAACATTAAGCGATATACTGTTAGCAATTAAGCCGATTTCGATTTATGGAGACATTGAAATAGAGGTGGCTGGACTTACGCTAGACTCCAGAGCGGTTAAAGCTGATTATGTTTTTGCAGCTATAAAAGGGGTAAGTACCGACGGTCACTTATTTATACCTAAGGCTATTTCTTTAGGAGCAACGGTAATTTTGTGCGAACAACCTCTAGAAGCACAAGAAGGAATAACCGTTATTTTGGTGGATGATGCTGCAGAGGCACTGGGTTGTTTAGCTTCTGAATTTTACGATAATCCAAGCCATAACCTAAAACTAATAGGAGTAACCGGAACTAATGGCAAAACCTCTATCGCTACTATGCTATATGAGTGCTTTATGAATTTAGGTCATAAAAGTGGCTTACTCTCTACTATTAAATATAGTATAAACGGAACAGATACTGCTTCTACACATACCACTCCAAACAGCGTTCGCATCAATGAATTGCTTGCAGAGATGGTAGATGCAGGTTGTGAATATGCGTTTATGGAAGTGAGTTCACACGCATTGCATCAGAAAAGAACAGCGGGACTAGAATTTGATGGTGCGGTTTTCACGAACATCACACACGATCATTTAGATTATCATACTGATTTTAAAGATTATTTATATACTAAGAAAAGACTTTTTGATGGGTTAACGCTCAATGCATTTGCACTGGTAAATAAAGATGATAAGAACGGCTTGGTCATGATGCAAAATACTAAAGCTACCAAATACACCTATAGTTTAAAGTCGGTTTCTGATTTTAAAACTAAGGTTATCGAAAGTGATTTTAACGGAATGCTTTTAGATATTAATGGATCTGAAGTATGGTTAAGATTGGTAGGTAATTTTAATGCTTATAATGTATTAGCTGTTTATTCCGTCGCATTTTTATTGGGTAAAGAACACCTGGATATAGTAACGGCTTTAAGCGCCATTAATAGTGTGGATGGTCGTTTTCAAAGTATACAACAAGGAGGCGTAACTGCTATAGTTGATTATGCGCATACTCCAGACGCACTTCAAAATGTGGTAGACACTATCAATGCAATCCGTACCAAAAATGAGCAATTAATTACGGTAATAGGATGCGGCGGAGATAGAGATAGAGAGAAACGGCCTGTAATGGCTCGTATAGCCTGCATGGCCAGCGATAGAGTTATTCTTACTTCAGACAATCCACGCTCTGAAGACCCAGATGCCATAATAGAAGAAATGATGCTAGGTGTTGAACCTCGGTATTTCAAAAAAGTACTTAAAATAGTAAATAGAGAAGAAGCTATAAAAACGGCTATAAGCCTTAGTAATGCAGACGACGTAATACTCGTAGCGGGAAAAGGGCACGAAACATACCAAGATATAAATGGAGTAAAACACCCATTTGACGATAAGGCGATTATTACCAAAAACTTAAAATTAATAAAAGACTAATGCTGTATCATTTATTCGATTATCTGCAACAAAATTACAATTTACCAGGGGCCGGAGTATTTCAATATATCTCTTTTAGAGCGGCAATGGCGGTTATTATTTCGTTGGTTATCTCCTTGCTTTTTGGCAAAAGTTTAATTGAAAAACTTAGAAATCTTCAAGCGGCCGAAACAATCAGAACGCTAGGATTGGATGGCGAAGAGGCTAAGAAAGGTACCCCAACTATGGGAGGGTTAATCATTTTAGCCGCTATTCTTATCCCAACCATCCTTTTTGCTAAGTTAAATAATGTGTATGTGTTGCTAATGATTTTTAGCACTATTTGGCTAGGTGTAATTGGTTTTATAGATGATTATATAAAAATATACAAGAAAGATAAAGCCGGATTGGCGGGTAAGTTTAAGGTAATTGGACAAATCGGAATTGGAGTTATTGTGGCCTTAGTTCTACATTTTAATGATAATGTGGTTGTACGTGAGCAATATAAAATTGACACAGTAAGTGAGGCTCCAGCGGGAGCAGAGGTAAAAGAGATTAATGGACAGTTGATGTATTTTCAGGATGTAAAAAGTACAACCACTACACTTCCCTTTTTGAAAACACACCAAATAGACTATTCGAAACTGCTGTTTTGGATGGATGATGAAGGTGCTAATAAATGGGCTTGGGTGGTGTATATGTTAGTCGCTATTTTTATTATCACTGCGGTTTCTAACGGAGCAAATCTAACCGATGGTATAGATGGTCTTGCCGCAGGGAGTTCGGCAATTATTGGAGTTACACTGGCGGTATTGGCCTTTATAAGTGGTAACCTTATTTTTTCGGACTACTTGGGAATAATGTTTATTCCTAATCAAGGAGAATTGGTGATTTATGCGGCAGCGTTTGCTGGTGCGTGTATTGGATTTTTATGGTATAACAGTTTTCCTGCTCAAGTATTTATGGGTGATACAGGTAGTCTCGCTTTGGGTGGAGTTATAGCTGTGTTAGCACTTATGATTCGCAAGGAATTGGTCTTGCCTATACTCTGCGGTATTTTTTTAGCTGAGAATCTAAGTGTCATGATTCAGGTAAGCTATTTTAAATATACTAAAAAGAAATATGGCGAGGGAAGACGTGTTTTCTTGATGTCTCCTTTACATCACCATTATCAAAAACTTGGTTATGCCGAGCCTAAAATAGTTACCCGATTTTGGATAGTAGGCATTATGCTAGCCATTTTTACCATCATCACTTTCAAATTAAGATAAACGTGAGTAACCTTATCTCCATATTAGGTGCCGGTGAAAGCGGTGTTGGATCGGCCATCTTAGCTCAGAAAGAAGGTTTTGATGTGTGGGTGTCGGACTATGGTCAAATAAAACCACAATACAAAGCCGAGCTTGAGAAATATGGTATTGCCTATGAAGAAGGTGGTCACGATGTGGAGAAGATACTTTCTTCTGTTAAAATAGTTAAAAGCCCAGGGATAGCAGATACCGTTCCTATATTAAAGCAAGCTGCAGATCAAAATATACAGATTGAAGGAGAGATAGAGTTTGCAGCCGCATATACCAACGCAGTACTTATCGGTATTACAGGAACCAATGGGAAAACAACCACGACACTTCTTACTCACCATTTGCTACAAAAAGCAGGGCTCAAAGTAGGTTTAGCGGGTAATGTAGGTTACAGTTTTGCAAAACAGGTTGCCGAAGAAAACCATGAATACTATGTGCTCGAACTGAGCAGTTTTCAGCTTGACGGTATGCATACCGTAAGATTGGATTACGCAGTATTACTAAATATCACTCCTGATCATTTAGATAGATATGATTCTTTTCAAGGATACATTGAGTCTAAGTTTAGAATAAATAATCATCAAACCTCTGCGCAGAAATTTATTTACTGTGCTGATGATGAGGTGATTAAAAATCAACTTAAAAATCACATTACCGAAGCTCAGCTTATACCATTCACCTATGATGGTGGTCCGTTGGAAGAAGGAGCCTGGGTAGCAGATAATCAAATCAACATAAAACTTAACAAACCAAAAACCGAATTTAACATGGCCGTAAATCAATTAACAATCGCAGGTAAGCACAATACTTACAACTCTATGGCAGCGTCTATTATCGCCAATTCTTTGCTGATTAGAAAAGAGAGCATCAGAGAAAGTCTTTCTGATTTTAAAAATGTAGAGCACAGACTGGAGTATGTAGCAAAGGTGAAGGGCATTAACTTTATAAACGACAGTAAAGCTACCAATGTAAATGCAGCTTGGTATGCTCTTGAAAGCGTAGAAGATCCGATTATCTGGATAGCAGGTGGCGTTGATAAAGGAAATGATTACGAATCTCTTAGCCCTTTGGTTAAAGAAAAAGTAAGAATAATTGTGTGTCTTGGAGTAAATAATATGAAGTTACATCAAGCATTTCGTAAAGATGTGGACATGATGATTAACGCTAATTCAGCAGAGGAAGCGGTTCGAATTGCGTATAGTTTAGGTGAAAAAGGAGAAACAGTACTTCTTTCTCCTGCATGTGCTTCTTTTGATTTGTTTGAGAACTATCAAGATAGAGGTAATCAGTTTAAAAGAGCAGTTAGAGGTTTATAAGTTAGCGCGTGAAAGAGCTTTTTGGTAAATACTTAAAGGGCGATCCTGTAATATGGTTTGTCGTTTTGGCGCTCTCTGTAATAGGGGTTATGGCCGTGTATTCATCTACTGGTACTTTGGCATACAAAGACCGTGGCGGAGATACAGAGTACTACCTGATAAAGCATGTCTCATTATTGGGTTTTGGTTTAGCAACAATGTGGCTTACGCATCTTATAAATATTCAATATTACTCACGTATTGGCCAGATTATGTTGTATTTGGCTGTTCCTCTTTTAATTTACACCCTTTTCTTCGGTCTTGAGATAAACGAAGCACGTAGATGGGTATCAATACCTGGCGGACTTACGGTTCAAAGTTCTGATTTTGCGAAGCTGGCTTTAATAGTTTTTGTAGCTAGATTTATGGCTAAGCGGCAGGGTGAAGTACATGATTTTAAGAAAACATTATTGCCCATATTAGGTTGGATACTCCTGGTTTGTGTCCTTATATTTCCGGAAGATTTTTCTACATCTGCAGTTCTTTTTTTAACGAGTATGCTGGTACTTTTTTTAGGTAGAATACCAATGAAACAAATCGGCTTACTTTTAGGAATTGGTGTGCTGGTTCTTGGAGGCTTGTTTGCATACGTTATGAATACGGACGTGCAGTTTGGTAGGATTGCTACCATGAAGTCACGGATCGAAGCGTTTAGCAATGGCAGTGATGACGGGGGCAGTTTTCAGAGTAGACAGGCAAAGATAGCTGTGGCACGTGGAGGGCTTTTTGGCACAGGCCCAGGCCGAAGTCGACAAAAGAATTTTTTACCTTCTCCGTTTGCAGATTTTATCTATGCTATTATTATAGAAGAGTATGGCTACGCGGGAGGGTTGTTTTTACTGTTACTTTACATGACGTTGCTATATCGTGCATTTAGTATCGTCTTACGAACAGAAAATTCACTAGCGGCACTATTGGCTATTGGACTTTCATTTAGCTTGGTGGTGCAAGCGTTGATTAATATGGGTGTTGCTGTAAATATTTTGCCCGTTACAGGGTTGGCTCTGCCTATCGTAAGTAGGGGAGGTACCTCTATATTATTTGTAAGTATAGCATTTGGTATCATACTAAGTGCAAGTAGAACCGTATATACAGATAAGGAAGATGCAGAATAAATTACGTGTATTGATATCTGGCGGAGGCACTGGGGGGCATGTATTCCCTGCTATAGCAATTGCCAATGAAATAATGAAAAAGTATCCAGACGCTGCAATCGAATTTGTAGGAGCCTCAGGTAGAATGGAAATGGAAAAAGTTCCAGCAGCAGGATATAAAATTCATGGACTTTGGATTTCGGGTTTTCAGAGAAGTTGGAGTTTACAGAACCTTATGCTCCCATTTAAGGTGATTTTTAGCTTATTGAAATCCTACCGAATTATTAAAGCATTTAAACCCACATTTACGGTTGGGGTAGGAGGCTACGCAAGTGGACCGCTTAATTATATGGCTAGTAAAATGAGTGTGCCCGTTTATTTGCAAGAACAAAATTCCTATCCAGGGGTAACTAACAAGTTGCTTAAAAATATTGCCCGAAAAATATGTGTGGCCTATGATGGCATGGAGCTATTTTTCCCTGCCCAAAAAATAGTAGTTACGGGTAATCCAATACGACAAGACTTGCTTGCAGATACCGCTAGTCAAAGTGAGGCAAGGGATTATTTTAGATTGGCAAACGATAAAAAAACTGTTTTAGTAGTAGGAGGAAGTCTTGGTGCACGAACCATAAACGAAGCTATTATGGCAAACTTAGAGAAAATGCAGCATGCCGGAATTCAGCTTTTGTGGCAAACGGGTAAAAACTTCTCCGGTGAATTTGGTGACTTTAGTTGGGGAACTAGAACCGCATTTATACAACGCATGGACTTGGCTTATCAATGTGCAGATGTTGTTATAAGCAGGGCTGGAGCCATGTCTGTATCGGAACTAGCGGCGCTAGGTAAACCCACTATTTTTATTCCATCACCCTTTGTGGCTGAAGATCATCAGACTAAAAATGCCATGAGTTTGGTTCAGAAAAGTGCAGCTCTCTTATGTAAAGATGGAGAAGCCACAGAGAATATAGCGGATATGCTCTTGGAGTTACTCCGGAATCAATCGCAACTGGATATGCTTTCCAAAGAAATCATTAAACTAGGGAAGCCCTATGCAGCAGAAAGTATAGTTAACGAAATTATGAAAGACCTTGGATAACCCTAAGTACATATATTTTTTAGGCATCGGCGGTATAGGCATGAGTGCATTGGCGAGGTTTTTTAATAATGCCAGCGTTATGGTAGTGGGGTATGACAAAACGCCATCGCCACTTACTCATACACTTATTGATGAGGGGATTGAAATTTCATTTATAGATGATGTGGTAAGCATTCCAAGCATTATACTTGAAAATAAGGTAGAAAGCTTGGTGGTGTACACTCCCGCTATTCCCCGAGATAACAAAATATTTAATTTTTTTAAAGAGCAGGGTTTTGAGCTTAAAAAACGTGCTGAAGTCCTAGGCATGGTTACCGCTCAAACAGAAAATTTAAGTGTAGCTGGTACGCATGGCAAAACAACAACTTCTTGTATAGTTGCCACTATTTTACAGCATTCTAACATGCATTTTTCAGCTTTTTTGGGTGGCATTAGTACAAACTTAGCCAGTAATTATTATTATCAGTCAGCGCCAAGTCAGCACCTGAGTGTAACAGAGGCTGATGAGTTTGATCGCTCATTTTTGCAACTCAAACCACAATATGCGGTGTTTACAAGTACCGATGCAGATCACCTAGACATTTACGGTAAACAAGAAGAACTAGAAAAATCTTATCAAGATTTTTCTAGCTTAGTTTCAGATAAAAACAATGTTTTTGTGGCATATGGTAGCAAGCATTTAATCACTGGAGTTACGTATTCGGCATCAAACACAAATGCAGATTATTATGCAATGATAAAAAGCAGAAGTGGTAAAGGAACTCATTTTAGTATTCGCAATAATTTGGGTGAAGATCCAATTGAAGATTTGTACTTAAACATACCCGGACAACACAACTTAGAGAATGCGATTGGGGCGGCTCTAATGACCCGTCAAGCTGGCGTACCATTGGAGTCTATTATAGCAGGTTTAGTAAACTTTAAAGGAATAAAAAGACGTTTTGAGTATATCTTAACGACCGAAAAAGTAATTTATATTGATGACTATGCACATCATCCTAGCGAGTTGCGGGCCATTATTTCGTCGGTAAGAGAATTATATCCAAACAAAAAGATAACAGCTATTTTTCAGCCTCATTTATTCAGTCGTACCCAGGATTTTATGGCAGATTTTGCCTATGAACTTTCGCAAGTAGATGACTTACTTTTATTACCCATTTATCCCGCTAGAGAATTGCCTATTGCTGGTGTTACCTCGGAAGCTGTGCTAGCAATGTTAGATTTGTCTAATGCGCAATGTGTGGCTAAAGAGGAAGTAATAAATACACTTAAAAATCATCAGGTAGAGGTGCTTCTTACCTTGGGTGCTGGAGATATTGACAGACTTGTTTTACCCTTAAAAGAGTATTATGCCGATTAAAAGAAATCCATATATACGAAAGTTACTTTATCTGGTTTCGGTGATCTTACTTATCGCTCTTTTTGTGGTTTTAAAACAAAATCAGAATAAACAAATTTGCGAAAAAATAACCATAGAAATAGATGCGCCTATTGAAAAGCAATTAGTTACTAAGCGCTTAATTAACAATCAACTTAATAGGTGGTATGTAGGCGGTTTATTGGGTATATCACAGGCTAATTTATCCTTGCCTACCATTGAGAAGCTTATTCAACAAATGCCCTCAGTGAAAAAAGCAGAAGTTAGTTTTGACTTGAGAGGCGAACTTCTTATTGAGATAGAACAAAGAATACCAGTAATGCGTGTAGTGCCAGCGTATGGTGCGTCATATTATGTGTCAAAAGACTTTGCCCAGATTCCTGCCAATACCACAGAAGCGGCAAGAGTGCCTATTGTAAATGGGAACTTAACAAAGACGATGATTAAGAAAGTGTACACACTATCCACGTATGTGCAAGAAAACGAATTTATGGAGGCCTTAACAGAACAGATATTTGTAGATGATAATAGTGACTTAGTAATTATCCCTAAAATTAAGAACCAAAGGATAGTTATTGGTGATACGACGCTTATAGCAGAGAAGTTTGAAAAGTTAATACTCTTCTACCAAGAAGGACTTAATCATATAGGATGGGAAAAGTATCACACTATAAATTTAAAATATAAGAACCAAATCGTTTGTAAATAATATTATGGCAGAATCTCAAGAAAGAATAATCGTTGGTCTAGATATAGGCACTACTAAAGTATGTGCAATAGTAGGAAGAGCCAATCAATATGGTAAGGTAGATATCTTAGGGATGGGCAAGGTGTCATCTCATGGAGGCGTTACACGAGGCGTGGTATCTAATATAGATAAGACAGTACTGGCTATACAAGAAGCGATTAAAGAAGCTGCCTTAAAATCTAATGTAGACATTAGAAAGGTGCAAGTTGGCATTGCTGGAGCGCATATTAATAGTTTGCAGCACAAAGGAATGATTATTAGAAACGATCGTGAGTCTGAAATCAATAAAGATGATTTGGAAAAGCTAGAGAATGATATGTTTAAGCTGGCAGTTAAACCAGGCGACAGGATTATTCATGTGCTTCCACAAGATTATACGGTAGATGATGAACCAGGAATTCTGGATCCGGTGGGAATGTCTGGGGTGAAACTAGAAGGAAATTTTCACATTATAACTGGTCAAATTTCTGCGGCTAAAAACATTTACAAATGTGTAGAAAAGTCGGGCCTTAAAGTTTCTGAACTTGCCCTTGAGCCATTGGCTTCAGCAGAAGCGGTGTTAAGTAAAGAGGAGTTAGAAGCAGGTGTGGTATTAGTTGATATAGGTGGTGGGACTACAGATGTAGCGATTTTCCATGACGGTATTATTCGTCACACAGCCATTATACCCTACGGAGGCAACATTATTACAGAAGACATTAAAGAAGGATGTAATGTAATGAAGGCTCATGCAGAGTCACTTAAAATTAAGTTTGGCAGCGCGTTAGCCAATGAACTAAGTGAAAATGAAATTGTAAGTATTCCAGGTATCCGAGGCAGAGAGGCGAGAGAGATTTCTATTAAGAACTTATCTATGATTATCCAAGCTAGGGTAGAAGAAATATTGGAATTAGTGTATTATGAAATAAAGGCTAGTAATGTTAAAAATCTTGCGGGAGGTATAGTACTTACCGGCGGAGGGTCTCAACTAAAACATATCTCTCAGTTAGCAGAATTTATTACAGGATTGGATGCGCGTATAGGTTACCCTAATGAGCATTTGGCAAAGGGTATGGTAGACGAAGTAAAAAGCCCAATTTATGCAACTAGTGTAGGATTGGTATTGCGAGGATTAGCCGAAGAGCGAAGTCAAATAAATATCGTTGCTGGATCTGTAGAGGATGTAGTAACACCAAGAAAGTCTCCGTTATTTGAGCGAATTAAAGATTGGTTGAAAGACGAAGCAGATGTACCTGATTATAAATAATAAAAAAAACGTATGAGTTTCACAGTAGAATTACCAAAAGACAAATCATCCATTATTAAAGTTGTGGGTGTTGGAGGTGGAGGCGGAAACGCAGTTAATCACATGTATCGTGAAGGTATAAATGGAGTTGACTTTTTTATATGTAATACCGATGCGCAAGCGTTAGAAAATAGCCCAATACCAAATAGAATACAAATAGGTAACGAACTTACCGAAGGCCGAGGTGCTGGCTCAAACCCTGAAGTAGGTAGAAAAGCTGCGGAAGAAAATATCAAAGATATTATCAATTCTTTTGGAGTAAATACTCAAATGGTATTCATCACTGCCGGAATGGGAGGAGGTACTGGTACTGGTGCCGCTCCTGTTATAGCCAAGGCTGCTAGAGATATGGGTATTCTTACCGTTGGTATCATTACCACTCCATTTACCTTTGAAGGTGGCAGAAGATGTGATGCTGCTTTTCACGGTATAGAAGAAATGCGAGAAAGTGTAGATTCACTTCTAGTCATCTCTAACGATAGAATCAAAGAAATATATGGCAACTTACCTATAAGCAAAGCATTTGGACATGCAGACAACGTGCTCACTACTGCAGCTAAAGGTATCGCTGAGATTATAACTATAGCAGGAAGTATAAACGTCGATTTTGAAGATGTGAAAACCGCTATGAGTAATAGTGGGGTTTCTATTATGGGAATGGGATTAAGCGAAGGTGAAGATCGCGCTATGAGATCGGTAAACCAAGCACTTAACTCGCCATTGCTAGATGATAATAAGATACAGGGAGCAAGTGACTTACTGGTTAATATATCGTATGGCGAAGAAGAAGCGACTATGGATGAGTATGCCGCAATCAATGAGTTCTTGCAAAATGAAGCAGGTAGAGATGCTACTCTAAAATGTGGATTATGTTATGATGCTTCGTTAGGCCGAGCTATTTCTGTAACGGTAATTGCTACCGGTTTTGATAGAAATGATAATCGATATAAAAAAGAGTTAATAACTGAGCGAGAAATAGAATTTGACCTTAGTATGGTCAATATCAATGAAGATGGAATTACTAAGAACTCGCTCATTACGCAGAAACAAACGACCATATTTGATCAGTTAAATGATATGGAAATGAATGATTCTTTGAGTGTAGACCGCAAGACGGAGCAAATGAAACAAAGAATGAAATATTTGCGTGAATTAAACGAGACTTCTAATAAAGTAAACGGGCTGGAAGAACTGGAAAATGTACCCGCTTATAAGCGAAAAGGTGTTTTGCTAGATGAAGTAATACATTCTAGTGACAGCGAAATATCACGTACCAGCTTAATAGAGGAACCAGATAGAAAGCCAGAATTACGTACTAATAACTCTTTTCTGCATGATAATGTAGATTAGTGAATTCATATTTTTTTATTTAATACTTAATGTAAAAAGAAATCCGCGAAAGCGGATTTTTTTGTGCTTCTAATGGTTATTTGAAAAAGTAGTAAAAGTAAAAATACCTTATATGTTAAGGTGCTTTGAAAAAAAGAAGTAACGCTAAGGCGTAATGCTTTAATCCCTGCTTTTCTTACCCAAAATAACCATATCTCGGATACAAGAATTCCGTGCCGGTTATCTTGCCCAAACCTTCGGAATAGTGACGCATAGCCTCCACCAATCCCGGGATAAGTATATGATTCTCATTTCCGTCTATTGGGAATAGCGCTTTCCATCCGTTGTAGGTGCCCAAACTTAAATCAAACTGCTCTAGTTGTTCATATAAGCCCGTTATTCTGCCACAATAGGCTAATAATCCACTGGTGTTATAATGGTAGTTCTCTTTTATGTTTCGCGCATTTTTTAGCTTCAAATTATTGATTGCCTCTCTGAATGCTTCCTCTGTTTGTAATATATGTATTTGGTCTGTTAAACCTCCAATGTAGGTTTTAGCCATATTTAACACAGCATTGGGACGTAAATCTACAAATCCATTGTTACATACTAGCCAGTTAATAAATACTTCTCTATCTAGCTGCTGTTCTTTACAGAGTGAATCTATTTTTTCGATTAACGTATAGTTAGTGCTAAGTACTAGATCAAGTGGTGCAAAATAGGGTCCCGAAAGAATTTCATCTTTCCCGTGCGCATTCTGGAAAATAATGGGAGTACCCAACGACGTGATAGCATTTATAGTCTTATTTACCGCCGAAAATAAACCGTTGTAAAACGTTAGTGTAAATCCACTTAATCCGCCTTTAAAGCCTGTATAAAGCGCCAGATCTTCCGCAGATTGAATAGCAAATAAATCACTAAACGATTTAGATAGGCTTGGAATATCCCTACCGTATTCTACCACATCTTCTAAGCGTAATTTAGAAGTATTTGCATCCACCCACTGCTTTACTTCTTGCTCTTCATACTTACTGGTTACTTGGTCGCTTACTTGTTTAGAGTTTAGGTTTTTGAGCTTATGCATTAACATGAATAAACCGTGCATGTGGAGCTCTGCTTGGTGCTTGCTACTTCCTAGCTCTTGAAATGCTTTTGTAGTAAATGCACTCGTTTGGTAGCGTCTGAATTCTTTTCTATTGTTAAGTAAAGCAA
>Ga0102870_1000540_pt1 | contig 13483 bp, 14 predicted proteins | sample Colrivmet1546B02_FD_78442 | JGI IMG/M metagenome (GOLD analysis project Ga0102870, IMG submission 78442) | Estuarine microbial communities from the Columbia River estuary - metaG 1546B-02 | ecosystem: Environmental > Aquatic > Marine > Intertidal zone > Estuary | place: USA: Columbia River...
CGTCTCAACAGGCGTTGTTCACATCAAGAGTTCTTTCAACAACACCATCGTGTCAATCACCGACGCGCAGGGCAATGTCATTTCATGGGCATCGTCTGGTGCAGTTGGTTTCAAAGGTTCACGTAAGTCCACTCCCTTTGCTGCACAAATGGCTGCAGAAAAAGCTGGTAAGGCTGCAATGGAGCACGGTCTTCGTCGCGCTGAAGTACACGTAAAAGGTCCAGGTTCTGGTCGCGACACTGCGTTGCGTTCCATTCAGAACCTCGGTATCGAAGTCTCAGGAATTAAAGATGTCACCCCGGTTCCACACAATGGATGCCGTCAGCCAAAGCGTCGGAGGGCATAACTCATGGCTCGCTACACCGGACCAAAGGTGCGCATTTCGCGCCGCCTCAATGTCAACATTTTCGAAAATGAAAAGGGAAGTAAGGCGCTCGAGCGTCGTCCTTTCCCACCAGGCCAGCACGGCCGCACCCGTCGTCGTGGTGCAGGCAGCGAATACTTAGCTCAGTTGCAAGCGAAGTAAAAAGCGAAGTACATCTACGGCTTGCTTGAGCGTCAATTCCGCAAAACCTATGAAGAGGCAAACCGTCTTGCCGGACCAACTGGTGAAAACCTTTTGCGTCTGCTTGAACAGCGCCTCGACAACATTGTGTACCGCGCAGGTTGGGCAAGTACTCGCCCGCAAGCACGTCAATTCGTCAACCACGGACTCATCAACGTCAATGGCAAGCGCGTCGACATTGCGTCATTCACAGTGAAAAAAGGCATGGTGATCAGCCTCAGTGAAAAAGCTCGCAACATGATCGTCATTCAGCACAACCTCGACGTTCTCGATCGTTCAGTCATTGGTTGGTTGGAAACTGGCGATGGTGGCAAGCAAGTAACTGTGCGCGACCTGCCACAACGCGAACACATCGATGTACCCGTCCGCGAACAACTCATCGTTGAGTTGTACTCGAAATAAATCTCAGTAATTGAAGGAGAGCATCATGCTCGTCATCCAACGTCCAACAATCGAAGCAATCGGAGAACCCGAGAACAACCGCCAGCGTTTTGCTGTGGGTCCACTCGAGCCAGGCTTCGGTCATACCATCGGCAACTCACTTCGTCGTACGCTTTTGTCGTCCATCCCAGGTGCTGCCATTACTACGGTGCGTTTCGAAGCTGCTCTTCACGAGTTCGACACCATCGAAGGCATTGCTGAAGATGTAACAGAAATCATCTTGAACTTGAAAGACATCGTTGTGGTGTCTGAAAGTGACGAGCCAGTTGTTTTGCGCCTCGATGTTAAAGGCCCAGCTGAAGTGAAGTCTGGCGACATTGTTTTGCCAACGGGTATTGAAATCTTGAACAAAGACGTTCACATTGCTTCGCTCAACGGAAAAGCACAACTCACTGTCGACCTCACCGTCGAGCGTGGTCGTGGTTATGTTTCCAGCGACCGCGATTCAGAGAACCGCGTCATTGGTGTTGTTCCCATCGATGCCATTTTCTCACCAGTACGTCGCGTGATGTTCGACATCGAGCCAACACGCGTAGAGCAGTCAACAAACTACGAGCGCCTTGTTCTCGACATTGAAACTGACGGCAGCATTGAGCCACGTGAAGCATTGTCTTCTGCTGGTGCAACCTTGCGTGCACTTGTTGACCTTGTTGCCAGCTTGTCCGATGAGCCACAGGGGCTTGAACTCGGTGAAGTTATTGGCCACAACATCGGTTCACCAGACCTCGATCTTGCAATTGAAGACCTCGATCTCTCAGAGCGTCCACGCAACTGCTTGAAGCGTGCACAGGTCAACACCATCGGCGAGCTGCTCATGAAGAGCTACGACGATCTTTTGAATATCACCAACTTTGGGCAAAAGAGCCTTGACGAAGTAATCGCCAAGCTCGACGAGCGCGGGTTGACATTGCGCCCATAAGCGCAACGTTTCCATTAACAATCATTCGGTACTAAAGGACTAGTCATGCCAGCAACACCACGTCGTTCAAAGCGCTTCGGCGGCAGCGCAGCTCATCAGCGCCTTCTTTTGGCAAACCTTGCTGCATCGCTTTTTGCAGCAGAGGGCATTGTTACTACAGAAGCTAAAGCTAAGGCATTGCGCCCTATCGCTGAGAAGCTCATCACCAAAGCAAAAAAGGCTCAAGAAGAATCACCAATGCGAGTTCACCGCATTCGTCAAATTCAGGGTTACCTCGGTGACAAAGAAATGACCAACAAGTTGGTGAATGAAGTCGCTCCTCGTTACACCCAGCGCAATGGTGGCTACACACGTATTTTGAAGCTGGGTGAGCGTCACGGTGACAATGCTCCAATGGCGCGCATTGAACTTGTGTAATGCATAAATAACCGTTTCGGTTAAAACAAACAATCATGAATACAAACACTGAGCCCGCCTTACGGCGGGCTCGTTTGTTAGTTGCGTACAACGGAGCCGCTTTCCACGGGTTTGCACTCACCCCTGGCACAGTCACCGTTGCTCAGACTTTGAACGACACCATTGAGCAAATCACCGGTAGCCCAGCTGCCGTGCTTGGTGCAGGACGAACCGACGCTGGTGTGCATGCGTGGGGCCAAGTAGTGCATGTCGATCTTGCCGACACCACAGACCTCGACCGCGTTGTTTTTAGTATGAACTCTTTGCTCGACCCCGACATTGTGATTCGCGAGTGTGAATGGGTCTCGCAAGATTTTGATGCGCGTCATTCTGCCTTATGGCGTGAGTACCGCTACACCGTTTTGAATGCTCCGGTCAACAATCCATTTCTCGCTGCAACAAGCTGGCATATTCGTCGGCCGCTTTCTATGCCTCTCATGCAATTAGCAACAGACTCACTCATTGGTCTGCACGATTTTTCTTCGTTTTGTCGACAGCCACAACAGTCGGGCGTGAACCGCAATGCTGAGGGTCCTTCAATGATGCGCCGTGTGCATCGTGCGCAGTGGCACGACGCTGGAAATGGAATTCTCACATTCGATATTCGCGCAAATGCTTTTTGTCATCAGATGGTGCGTTCAATTGTTGGCACTTTGGTTGATGTTGGTCTTGGTCGCCGTAAAGCCGGCGAGATGTCGGGTGTTTTGCGCGCAATGAGTCGTTTAAATACGCCTCATATTGCACCTCCGCAAGGGCTGTGCTTAATGGACGTCGGGTATCCATCATGACCGCGTTACGTATTCTCATTGGCTCTACACCCGTTGGTCCTTTGGGCTCTGGCATCGGTGGCGGAGTTGAACTGACATTGCACAACTTGGTTTTGGGTTTAAGTGATCGCGGTCATCGTGTTGAAGTGATGGCGCCAGAAAATTCATTGCATGTGGGGCAACACACACATCACATTGCAGGAACACTGCAACCTCTTGGTCATCTCGCGCAACGCAATGAAGCAATTTGCATTCCACCACATTCGGTGCTGGCAAATATGTGGGCCTTTGCCCGTGAACAACAACATCGCTTCGATGTCATTGTGAATCTTGCTTACGATTGGTTGCCGCTGTACATCAGCAATACGTTCCATGTTCCTATTGCACATTTAGTGTCGATGGCATCTATTACCGATGCAATGGATGACGCCATCGAAGAGCGACTGCTCAACGCGCCTTTCTCAGTGGCTATGCACAGCAATGCACAAGCCGAGACATTTGGGTTGGGTCACCAAGCACGCGTTATTGGCAGTGGTGTTGCCGTGGAGCGTTACGACTGTGTTCAACAGGTGGCCGACAATGCTCCTTTGGGTTTCATCGGGCGTGTGTCACCAGAAAAAGGAATATTGGACCTCTTTCACATTGCGTCGGTGACGAAGCGTCATGTGAAGGTGTGGGGGCTCATGCAAGACGCTTTGTGCTGGGAAGAAGCGCGGCGGGCATACCCCACGGCCAATGTCACCTATGAAGGGTTTTTACCCACCGATCAACTGCAAGGCGAGGTGGGGCAGTGTGCGGCTGTGCTCATGACCTCAAAATGGGTCGAAGCCTTTGGCAATGTGGCCATTGAAGCAATGGCCTGCGGGGTACCTGTGGTCTCGTATCGCCGGGGTGGGCCAAGCGAGGTGATTCTCCACGGGGAAACCGGATTTCTGGTGGAACCAGACGACATCGCGGGGATGGTGGCAGCGCTCGCGGGGGTGCCCGCCCTGTCGCGCCAGAGGTGCCGAACCCATGTAGAAACGGAGTTTTCCACCAAGGCTTTCGCGGTCCGCAGTGAAATGTGGCTGCGGGAGGCCGTACGGCAGTTTCATGCGGTTTCATGAAGGCAGATTGCCGAATTGGGCTGAACGCCCCTATCCTTTAACAGCCCCGATCTGTCAGGTTCGGTGGCCATCGACAAGGCTTCTTCGAGGCTCAGAAAGAAAAACGAAGTACAACAATGCGTACATATTCTCCCAAAGCATCTGAAATCACTCGCGCTTGGCACGTCATCGACGCTGAAGGCATGGTCCTTGGTCGTATTTGCACTGAAGCTGCTCGCTTATTGCGCGGAAAGCATAAAACAACTTTCGCTCCACACATCGACACTGGCGATCACGTCATCATCATCAACGTCGACAAGGTAGTTCTTACTTCGGGTAAAGCCGACAAAGAGATGTTCTATCGCTACAGCGGCTACCCAGGTGGTCTCAAGAGCGAAAGCTATGCACAGTTGTTGGGCCGTAAGCCTGCAGAAGCAGTTCGTTTGTCTGTCAAAGGCATGTTGCCCAAAGGCCCACTTGGCCGTCAGCAAATGACCAAGCTCAAAATCTATGCAGGTGCAGAACATCCACATACTGCACAGGCTCCTACTCCTATTGTTTTTGCTCACGCAAAAGCACGTTAATTTTTCGTCCGTCTCACTCGCACTCGTATCAAAGGAATCACCGTGGCAACAAAGCCTCTCACCCAAACCACTGGTCGTCGTAAAGAAGCTGTTGCACGCGCGCGTTTGCGTTCCGGTACCGGTGTAGTAACGGTGAATGGTCGTGCATTCGAAGACTATTTCCCCATGGCAACTCAGCGCATGGTGGTTGTTGAAGCTCTTCGTGTCACCAACTCTGAAACAACCTACGATGTTGATGCAACAATGCACGGCGGTGGCGTCAATGGTCAAGCCGGTGCGTTGCGCATGGCAATTGCCCGTTCACTCATTGAACTCGATGAAGAACTTCGCCCAGCACTGAAAAAAGCAGGGCTCCTTACGCGTGACTCGCGCCGCAAGGAAAGCAAGAAGTACGGCCTCAAGAAGGCACGTAAAGCCCCTCAGTTCACCAAGCGCTAAAGAGCCTTGCTGCGGTTCGGCACCGACGGAGTTCGTGGCGTTGCACTTCGCGACATCACCACTCATGCCGTTCAGTTATATGCCCGCGCAGCTGCGCGTGAACTTCGTTGTTCACTTTTTGTTGTTGGCTTCGATACCCGTGAATCAAGCATTCAGCTCGCACGCGCAGTAGAGGCTGGCTTTATTGCCGAAGGCGTCGAGGTCTTGTGGGCCGGAATGTGCCCCACACCGGCGGTTGCCTTCTATGCCGAACATTGTCTGGCAGGTGCTGCGGTCATTACCGCCTCGCATAATCCCTATACAGATAATGGATTGAAGTTCTTTGGTGAGGGTGGAATCAAACTCACCGACGACCAAGAATCGCGTATTCAAAATACTTATGAAGAGCTTGTGCAAAGCGAAACAGCAGAGGTCGTCAATGCGGGTGCCGAGGAAGGCGCATTAGACCTCGATGCATATTGCGCACATGTTTGTGCATCTATCACGGAAGTTGCAACCGAAGTCAAACTTGTTATTGATTGTGCCAACGGAGCCATGAGCGAAGTTGCGCCACGAGTATTTAAAAAACTGGGGATGAGCCCGAGTTTTATTCACTGCTCACCCGATGGAAAAAACATTAATGAAGCTTGTGGTGCAGCCCACCCTGAGTCGTTAATGCAAGAAGTAATACGCAGCAAGGCAGATCTCGGAATTGCATTTGATGGCGATGGCGACCGCATCATTGCCGTCGACGGCAATGGCGAAGTGGTGAACGGCGATCAACTCATCGCACTTTTTGCGCTACAACTCAAGGCGCATAATGCTCTTGCAAACAATGCCGTTGCGGTGACCGTGATGACCAACATGGGTTTTCATATCGCCATGAAAAATGCCGGCATTGATGTACTTGTCACTCCCGTTGGCGATCGTTCAATATTGCTGGCCTTGCAAGAAGCACAAGCTTGCTTGGGTGGCGAACAAAGTGGACACATTGTTTTTACACAACATGCAACCACTGGCGACGGCTTGCTTGCTGCTGTGCAACTCCTTTCCGTACTTCATTCTCGGCAACAGAATTTGCGAGCAGCAGCACAAGAGGTCATGACGTCACTTCCGCAAGTGCTCATTAATGTGCCCATACAGGGGGGCATCGCACCGCAAGATCTGTTGCTCAAGAATCGTGCAGCTATTTCTGAAATAGAACAGTTGCTCGATGGCAAAGGGCGAGTGCTGGTGCGGGCGAGTGGAACCGAGCCGCTCGTGCGGGTCATGGTTGAAGCTCAAACATCGATAGAAGCCCAAGAATATGCTGAACGCATTGCCCAAATGTTGAGCCACCCTGCCTCTGGGCAAGACAGGTAAAGTACTCCTATGTGTGGAATTATCTGTGTCCTCAGCCGTAAAGGCGACCGCGCCACCCCTACACACGACGATATTTTTCATCAGTTTCTTGAAGCTCAAACTCTGATGGAGCAAGCTTCAACCGACTTCACGAGCGCAGAGCGCGCTGCCGAGGCTCTCGAAGCAGTCAATACGTTGCTCAAAGGCGACGCTGGGGTTCGTGCCATGGTGGGCAGCCCAGAGTTGGTCGACGGCGTTCGCGCTGCACTGGCGAAATTGGCTCCTCAAGTAGAGAAGTACGAAGCTGCGTTAGAGGCAAGCCAAGATGCACATCTCATTGAGAATGCGTCGCACACCGTTTCTGCAATCAAAGATGCGCTGTGGTCAATATCTGAAGATCGTCTACGTACCGCACGCGAAGTTTCCTTGCTTGCCGGAATGCATGCATCTGAAGAGTCACTTCATGGCTATCTCTCCATTCAACAAGCTCTCTCCGCTATCGACCGGATGGAAGTCCGTGGCAGAGATTCCGCCGGCATCGGTGTAGTGGTATGGGGCCATGGCCTCACCGAAGATGTGGTGTTGGGCGACCCTGCATTACGAAACGCATTTGTTCCACGTCATGAAGACGCTCTCTTTACCTCACGTTCTGTGCGTGTAGAAGGTGATGCCTGGGTATTTGTGTACAAGGCGGCAGCAGAAATTGGTGAACTAGGCGACAACACAAAAACCATGCGGCAACATATTCTGCAAGATGCTTTGTTGCGACGTGTTGTCTCAGCAAAAAATGCACAGGTCAGTGTCATCGGGCATACGCGCTGGGCAAGTGTCGGAATCATTTCTGAGCCCAATGCACATCCTGTTACCGGCGAAGAAGTCAACAAAAAACAGCCTCTGGTTTTGGCGGTTCTCAATGGCGATGTCGACAATTACGCAGATCTCAAAGTGGAACACGATATTTCTGTAGCAGCTTCCATCACCACCGATGCCAAAGTCATTCCCAGTTTGGTTGCCCGTGGTTTACAGGTAGGCCAACCACTGCAACAAAGTTTCCTCAATGCAGTAACACAATTCGACGGTTCAGTAGCTATTGCTGCATTGAGCGTCGATCACCCCGACAGCGTGATGCTTGCCTTGCGCGGAAGCGGCCAAGGAATGTGTATTGGTCTCGCCGAAGATCGGTTCATTGTTGCCAGCGAGCCTTATGGAACAGTCGAAGACACAGTAAACATCGTGCGCATGGATGGTGAGTCGTTGGTATCACCCGACCAACCTGCAAGCCGCGGGCAGGTTATTCAACTGTCAGCAAGTAATGCCGGAAATATCGCAGGCATGGAACGCGTGAGTTACGACGGATCCTCTCTGCCGGTAACAGGTAATGACGTTGTCGATGCTGGAGTAACAACACGCGATATCGACCGCGGAACATCGCCACACTTCTTATTGAAAGAAATTCTTGAAGCACCTGAAAGCTTCCGTAAAACGCTGCGTGGTCGCATTCACGAAATCAATGGTGTTTGTGCAGCAGACCTTGACGAAGATGTTTTACCGAAAGACGTAGTCAAGTTATTGGTTGCACGCAAAATTCGACGCATTCGCGTCATCGGTCAAGGCACTGCTGCAGTTGCAGGAAGCAGCATGGTGGCGCTCCTGAATTCTTTGTCTGAAGACGCCTTCGATGTCGATGCATTAACCGCAACTGAATTTTCTGGGTTTGGTCTCTTGCCCGATATGAGCGACACGTTGGTGATTGCGGTAAGCCAAAGCGGAACCACAACCGACACCAATAGAACGGTCGATCTTGCGCGTGGCCGTGGAGCGCATGTCATTGCAATTGTGAATCGTCGTAATTCAGACCTTGCGATGCGAGCCGATGGCGTGTTGTACACATCAGACGGGCGCGATCTTGAAATGAGCGTGGCAAGTACGAAGGCCTTTTATGCACAAGTGGCAGCTGGGGTTCTACTTTCTTGTGCCATTTCTGCTGCAGCAGGTGTAGGAAGCAATCAAGCGCGTCATCGTGTATTGAATTCTCTGAAGTCAATTCCCGATGCAATGCGCGAAGTGATTCGTGAGCGACCACAAATTGCCGAAGCAGCGCATCGATTCGCTCCGGCGAAAAGATATTGGGCTGTCGTGGGCAATGGCCCCAATGCGGTCTCTGCGAACGAAGTACGTATCAAACTTTCCGAATTGTGTTACAAATCAATTTCTTGTGACATCACAGAAGACAAAAAGCATATTGACCTTTCTTGCGAGCCAATGATTTTGGTCTGTGCCGCTGGGCTTGTTGGTGGTACAGCTGCAGACGTGGCAAAAGAAATTGCCATCTACAAAGCGCATAAGGCAACTCCAATCGTTGTGGCTACGCGTGGCGACCAACGTTTCGATGCGGCGTCGGCTGTCTTAATGGTTCCAGAAGTAGACCCATCGGTTGCTTTCATACTTTCGGCCATGGTGGGGCATCTCTTCGGGTACGAAGCAGCCCTCGCTATCGATGCAACAGCTCGACCCTTGCGCGAAATCCGCGAGTCCATCAAAGAAATTGCGGGTACATATACAGAGTCAACGCAGGTGGTGACACACATTCGCCGCCATGCAGTTCAGCCTGCAGGACGATTCTTCGACGCTTTGTCGATGGGGCAATACGACGGAACGCTTGAGGCTTCAACAGCAGTGCGTTTAACATCAATTCTCTACGATGTTTTATCGAAAGACCCAATTGATGCTTATCAGCGCCACTCTGGAAAAGTAGTTACTCCTGCCGTCTTGCTTGACGATCTCATTAATGCTTTAACGAAGGCAATTGATGAACTCACTCGACCCATTGATGCCATTAAGCATCAAGCAAAAACAGTGACAGTAGGAATCTCGCGTAACGATGAAGGCCTCATGGATCGAGCCTTGGTACAAGCAGTCTTGGCAGCAGGTGTCTCGCGAGATCGCCTCGCGTATCGCACACTCAAAATTTTGGCCGATCTCGATGCCGCCGTTCTTTCAGTGAATGGGTTCACGCGCTACGGCATAGACGGTGGCGAAATTGACGAAGCCAATATTTCCATTATCGAGCGCGGCGGTATTTCACTTGATTTGAAATCGCGGGTAGATGGAGTTGCTCGCTTGGTCGGAACAAAACACCGTGTCGCTAGCAACCAAGAAGTATTAGTTGCTCGCGGAAGATCCGATAACCGCACTGTTATTTTCATACCTGAATTGAAGTCTGGTGAAACAACAGGAATTACATTGCTGCACGTCACCTTTGCGCAACGACTCAGTGCAAGTGTGATGAAATCGGTTCTGCAAGGTTATGACGACCGCTACAACCGGCTCGTCGACTGGGTGAAAGAAACTGAAAGCGAGTTCCGCGACGACCTTCTTGCCGACATCGATGTTGTCGACGCTCTCATCTTGCCCATCTCCGATACTGCAAACAGATGGCGGACCCAGCAATCATGATTGGGCTTGGGGTAGATGCTGTAGATATTGAACGCTTTCGCGACGTATTGAGCCGTACTCCATCGCTCAAGACTCGAGTATTTACCAGTGCAGAGCTTGAACTTGCCGACACTCGAAAAGATGCAACTGCAGCGTTAGCGGCACGATTCGCAGTGCGTGAGGCAACTATGAAAGCACTCGGTGTGGGCTTGGGGGCATTTGACTTTCATGATGTTTCTGTACGTAAAGCCGCTTCGGGCGCTCCTGAACTCATTGTTTCTGGTCGTGCTCAAGAACTAGCTGACCAACTTGGTATTACGCAGTGGCGGGTATCTCTCAGCCACACACACATTGTTGCAGTGGCAGTTGTTGCCGCTTCCTAATCGCGCCGTACGCTAAAGCCATGGAGGCCGTCTATACCCCAGAGCAGATGCGTTACATCGATGCTCACAGCGGGGTAGATGTTGCAGTGCTCATTCGTCGAGCTGGTTATGCGGTTGCGCAAACAGCATTGCGGATGTTGGGTGGGTCGTACGGTAAACACGTCATTGTGCTTGCGGGCAAAGGCAACAACGGCGAAGATGGGCGAGTAGCCAGCGATTTTCTCCGAGCTCGAGGAGTAAAGGTGTCGGTGTTCTCATCAAGTGAGATGCCCACACAACTTCCAGAATGTGATTTAGTGATTGATGCTGTTTATGGAACAGGACTGCGTAGCGATTTTGTTGCGCCAACAACCAAGGCTCCCGTTCTTGCAGTTGATATTCCCAGCGGGATTGATGCAACAACAGGCGAATGTCGTGGTGTCCCACTTCGAGCAAACGAGACCATCACATTTGGTGGTTTAAAGCCGGGAGTTGTTTTGCAACCGGGGCGAACCTATGCAGGTCAGATCACCGTTGTTTCTCTAGATTTACCAGTGCATCTCGGTGTGCAAGTAGATGAGAACACAATCAACGTGGTGACACGCAATGATGTTGAACAGTGGGTTCCGCCACGTGCTCCAACAACTCACAAATGGAAATCGGGAGTACGTGCAATTGCGGGGAGCAAGACAATGATGGGCGCTGCTCAGCTGAGTTGTGCTGCTGCGTATAGAGCAGGTGCAGGCATTGTGCACTTGTCATCTATTGGCGGTACACCAGAAATCATTGCTCCGCTCGAAGTGGTTTACCGGTCAGTTTCAGAAACCCATTGGGCCGACCAGTGCTTATCCGATATTGAACGCTTTGCTTCTGCGCTCATTGGCCCAGGAATGGGTCGCGGTGATGAGCTGGTGGAAGAGGTCTTCCAATTTGTGTCGCGTTGTCCTGTGCCCCTAGTGATTGACGGAGATGGTTTACAAATACTTGCTTCTTCGCGTGATGGCCAACGGCGAAACATGGCAAACTTTTTTGCGCAGCGCACCGCAGAAACGGTACTGACACCCCACGATGGCGAATTCAGCGCTCTCACAGGTGAGCGCCCGAGTGCAGATCGCATTGCAGACACGCGTAAGGCGGCAGCAGCCCTGCAGGCAGTGGTTCTGTTGAAAGGTTCCACGACGGTGGTGGCAGAACCCGGTGGAAACGTACTTTGCATCACAAACGGAGATGCGCGTCTGGCAACAGCAGGGTCGGGCGACGTGTTAACCGGGGTCATTGCAGCGCTACTTGCTGTGGGGCTAGACGCCTTCCACGCCGCTGCTGCTGGGGCGTTTATCCATGGAAATGCCTTAGAGCGGCTTCCTCAATGTGGTGTAGTTGCATCAGACATTGTTCGAGAAATTCAAGTTGGTGGCAATGAGTGAAATAAATGTAGAGCGCTGGGCATGGGCCGAAGTAAACCTCACTGCTTATGCACACAACATTGAGTATTTGAAATCTCTTGTAGCGCCGGCTGAAGTGTGGGCTGTTGTGAAAGCAAACGCTTACGGACACGGTGCAGTGACCATTGCAAAATCTGCGCTTCATGCAGGCGCCTCGGGTTTGTGTGTTGCATTAACTGGCGAAGTTGTAGAGCTGAGAAATGCTGGCGTGCAGGGCCCAATACTTGTGTTGAGTCAACAACCTTACGAATCACTATCTGCCCTGTTGCAACAATCGGCAACGCATACCGTGTATTCCATTGACTACGTCAACGAACTGGCGAAATGTGCAACCGCATTAGGGGCATCGCAAGTTCCCGTGCATATCAAAGTTGATACCGGAATGAATCGTGTTGGAGTTGCGCCGCAGTTCCTGATGGAACTTGTACACCACGTGCAAAAACTTTCTCCACTCATTGTGTTGGAAGGAATCTATACACACTTTGCTAATGCCGATGAACCAGAGCATCCGGCAAACAATGAACAAAGTCATTTATTCGCAGAGTCTCTGCGCCAGATGGGCAATCTCACCGACAGCCTAAAAATCCATAGTTGCAACTCCGCGGCCGCAATCACCTTCCCGCACGAAAGACGATCATTGGTTCGTGTAGGTATTTCAAGTTATGGCATGAGCCCCGGCCCCCAACTCAACGACAACTGCACTGAGTTAGAACCAGTGATGTCGCTAAAGGCCCGAGTGTCACATGTTCATGTGGTGCAGCCTGGCCAAGGTGTGTCATACGGACACCGGGCAATCACCACAGAGGAATGCGTTATTGCCACCGTCCCCTTGGGATACGCCGATGGAGTGCCGCGTCGGTTGTGGAGTGAAGGCGGAGAGGTGCTCATTGGTGGAAAACGTTTTCCTATCATGGGGGTCATCACCATGGACCAACTCATGGTGAATTGTGGACCAGTAGGGAACTGCCAAGTGGAAGTAGGCGATGAAGTGGTCCTCATTGGCAAACAAGGATCTGAAGTCATTAGCGCTGCCGAATGGGCCGATGCATTGGGCACCATTGCTTATGAAGTTACTTGTGGCATTGGTGCTCGCATTGAACGCCAATATGTCGAAGTGCATCACTAGCATCGGTTACATCTTTTTATGAATCTATTTGCACCTTCTCCCATTGTGACGCGCGAAATTGCTGCAGTAGTTGCTTCCTATTTGCGCCTTGGCGACACCGTGGTACTCGCAGGTGAAATGGGAGCAGGAAAAACGCTGCTCGCACAAGGAATTTGTACAGCACTGGGAGTAACCGACCCTGTTACTTCGCCAACGTTCAACTTGGTGCACTCATATGCGGGCAACGATGCAACGGTGTACCACGCCGACCTCTACCGCCTAAAAAATAGAGATGAAATTGCCGACCTTGCACTTGAAGAGTTCTCTCAACAAGGTGGCATCGTTCTCATTGAATGGGGCGATGTCGGAGATGACATCATTGGCGAGCATCTTGAAATACGTATTTCACTTGGCGAAGAAGATGAATCACGCGATATTTCTGTACGTGCTGTGGGAAAGCGTTGGGAACTTCGCTGGCCACGCTTGGTAGCTGCTACCAAGATGTACGCAAGTACCGATGCAGAGTGGGATGACCTATGAAAATTCTAGGTATCGATACATCGA
>Ga0102870_1000558_pt1 | contig 13306 bp, 9 predicted proteins | sample Colrivmet1546B02_FD_78442 | JGI IMG/M metagenome (GOLD analysis project Ga0102870, IMG submission 78442) | Estuarine microbial communities from the Columbia River estuary - metaG 1546B-02 | ecosystem: Environmental > Aquatic > Marine > Intertidal zone > Estuary | place: USA: Columbia River...
AGTCCACCACCAACGAGGATGGTGAAAATCACAATAATAAACGACGGACGTTTAATCGATAATTCAGAAAGTGTCATGTTCGTTTATTTAGCCAATTTAACGTTGGAGTTGTTCTGCAAATTCACTTGTCCTTTGACTACGACTACATCGTTTTTCGTCAATCCAGAAACAACCTCTAGGTATTCACCATCGGATGTCCCTGCTGTGAAAGATGTCAAAATCGCTTTTCCGTTTCGAACAACGTACACTTGTGGATTTTTCGATGAACCTACCAATGCTTTACGTGAAACCGCAAGCGTTGTCACACTTTGAGAATTTGCAAGGGCTACAGACCCGTACATTCCAGACATGATGCGGTTTTTCGCTGAATTCTGAATAGTCGTTTGGACTTTGAAATTGTGTGCCGCATCCGCTTGAACGGCAACCATGCTGACATTTCCTTTGAATTCAGTGGTTCCGTAAACATCTGCAAAGGCCAGTACTTGTTGTCCTTTTTGGAATTTCATCACATCGCGTTCAGGAACTGAAACCGTCAACTTGAGTGATGAAATATCGGTCAACTCAACAATTGGCGATCCCGGCATCACCATGGAACCTAAATCAACTAATTTCTTTGTCACAACTCCACTAAATGGCGCAACAATCGAAGTGCTTTTCCATTGTTTTTGTAATTGTTTCAATTGTACTTCCGCTGATTTCAAGGCTAGTTCCATTTTCTCTGCTTCCATCGCAGAAATCGCTTGATCCTTGCGCAAATTAGAGAAACGCGCATTGTCATTTTTCAACTGCGCAATGTTCAACTTCGCGTTATCGATTTGCAGTTGAATAAGTTCGTCATCCAATTTCGCAATCACTTGTCCTTTCGATACATTGTCCCCTTCTTTAACCAAAAGTGAAATCAATTTTCCAGAGGCATCAGAAGCAACATTGTTTTGATGATTTGCTTCGAACACACCCAGAAAACTCATGGCACGTTCAAACGTATGGGTTAAGGGACGAGCTGCTTCCACCAAAATGGATTGTTTAGCGTCGTAAATAAAGATTTTTTCTTTTGCTGCTTTCTGATTGGAAAGTAATTTAACGACCAATAAGGCAATGATGACAACAGCAACAATGGAGATGGAGATAATTCGTTTCATTTTCTTTTCTTATTTGATATTTCCGATTGATTTTAAGTATTCTAGTTCTGCTTGACGCAATTGAATGTAGGAAGAAACCACATTAGATTGCGCTTGCTCAAGTCCAGTTTCAGCCATGATTAGGTCGTTGGAACTAATTAAGCCTTCTTTGAACTTCAAGTTGGCATTCGCATAGACATTTTCTGCCAGACGAAGTTGTTCTTTGCTTACATCCAAGGATTCCGCTTTTACGGTGATTTGACGCTTGCTTGTCGTGATGGCATAGTTCAACTGCTGGTTCAACAATTCATATTGATTGTCAATTTTCTCCAAGTTCAATTGATTTAACTTCGCTTTATTCACACGTTCCATTCCCGAAAACAAATTCCAATCCAAACGAAGTCCAAGAAAGGCTCCCGGAATTCCTGTTCTAAAATCATCTTCTGGTTTCAGGTTAATATTGTAATTGTAAATACCGTAAAAGTTCAAATTAGGCAAGTAACTCATTCGAATTCCTTGTCCTTCCGCTTCATTCAGCTTACGTTGTGACTCAAGTAAATTCAATGGAAGAAGGTTCGGTGCCGCTTCTTTTAAAATGGTTTTTTGAACCATCGCATCTGTAGAAAGCGTCAATTGCTGACTTGCAGGCATTCCGATCAAAATCTTCAACAAGTTCTCCAACTGATCTTTAGTCGCTAATAAGTTGGACTTCATATTCATCAAACTCAATTCATTGATTTTGATTTTATCAACTTCCGTTGGAATAATGATTCCCTGTGCCAAGGAAGCTTCCATGTTTTTCAAGATGGCACGTGTGTGAACAATATTTGCCTCAATAAAAGACAATTGCTGATTGACACCCTGCACTAAAAAATAGGTGTTGGAAACCTGGTAACGAACTTCCAGAATGGCGATGTCGCGTTGTGTCCCAACGAGTTCAGAATTGATTTTCAAGGCAGCCAATCCGTAATTCAATTGGGAGTTAAACAAGATTTGCGTTAATTGCAAATTATTCGACAAAACGAAAGGCACACCGAACTTTACGGTATTGAAAACTCCCGCAGGTCCACCAAACGCAGAAGCTGGGATAATTTGTCCTGGAATCACCGCATTGTACTTGTAGTCCGCGTTGAAGTTCAACTGCGGCATGCGCGTTGCAAGATATGCTTCACGTTGACGCTCATTCATCAGGACATCTAAATTTGCATTGCGAATTTGAAGGTTGGCTGTATCAGCCATTTGAATACAGGTGGGTAAATCCAGTACTTGAGCACGTGAAGTATTCAGGTGAAAAAGTACCAAAAACAGACCTGCGATTTTAAACGATTTACGCATGTTTATTGGTATTAGGAAATAAATAATTGATTAACATTTCTTTGACGATTTCTTGGTGTGCGATTAAGATATTTTCGTGTTCCTCTTCCGAGATTTGATAGATGCCCGAAATTAGTTTTTTACTCATAATTGGGAAATGACAATTCGACATGAACAACAGGGTAACATTGATCATATTCACTTTGCGCATTTTTCCTTCTGCTTGTGCTTTTTCACATTGCTCAAAAATCCCAGTTTTATACAAACGACCAAGGAAACTTGATAGGTCCATTTCTGTATCGGATTCTTGATTCAGTCCAGCGTGAATAAATAAAGGAAATTCGGGGTATTTTTTCAAAAACTCGAATTCTTTATCGATGATCAAACGCGTTTTATCTTCTAGGGACTTGTCTTGATGAAAAACATCCACCATTCCATCAATCAAATCAGATAGGGCAGCCTCTAAAATGAGTTCGAATAACTTCCCTTTGGAACGGAAGTAATAATTCAACAAAGCCACATTGATTCCAACTGATTTTGCGATTTCTCGCGTGGTACAACCAGAGAATCCTTTCGTCATGAACACCTTACGTGCTGCATCTTTGATCTTTTGTTCCGTGGTTATGTCTTTTTTCATGTTGTTTTCGCGTTGCAAAGTTAAACAGTTATTTTAAACAATTGTTTAAAAACAATGAAAAATTAAGCGCTTGTTTAACTTTTTTTTCAGTGAATAAAAAAAGGCTTGTGAATCCACAAGCCTTTATCAATTAATTAGGTAGGTTCTTACAATCCGTTCGCTGCTTTGCGCAGTGTTAAGTCCAAGAACAATTCATCCATTTTTTCTTTTTGTTTTTTGTCGCGGTTAGACAAATCCAATTGACCAAGGCTTTTCAATGCTGCTTCCGCATCCACTGTGTTTCTCATTGCGAAGTAACACTCAATCAAATCAAAGTAAACTGCAACTGTTACATCTTTATCGATGCGTGCTTTTTTGTCGTAGACATCAGATTCCGTTAAAATCACTTTAAACGCATCAATCGCAGCCGTTAATTTTTGTTTCGCCATCGCTTCGTTTGTCGTCAATGTTTTTAATCCAATCGTTGCGTTGTTGTATGCTTCCATGACATCTGCGTGTGCATCGTTTTTCGATTTCACGTAGTCCAAAGAAGTCGCGCGTGTCGTTACTTCGAAACCAATGCGATCGTTCACCAAATGATTGATGAATTTCAAGTTTTCTTTCAACAAATTCTCTTCTGTTGATTTAACCAACATCGAGAAATCAGATGAAGGTGCTGTTTTAGAAGAAGATGATTTGTATGTTTTAAACGCAGAAAGTTCAGCCGGTGCAACATAGAAAATTTCTTGATTATTCATTCCAGCCACACGAACCGACATTGGCATGCGGTACGTGAATTCGATCCAATAATAAGTCACTTTGTACGTTGTTCTCACACCGTCTTTCACTGAAACCTCATCTTTCGCTTCTGATTTGATTGTTGGTTGAGAATGCTCATAACCTTCAATGTTTACTGAGTAAGAAAGTGCATTTACCTGTGCCTTCGTAAATCCATCCAACACCAAATACGTCGCTGCTAAAGAAGGATAGTCGTAACTAGATTTCAATACCGGCTGAGAAATCGTACGACGGTAAGGTTGAGCCACGTAATCTCTCACTGGTTTCGTGTTTTCGTTCAACAATTGTTTTTCAATCACTTTTGTTGCCGTTGATTTCGCGTTGTATACTTCCATTTCTTTTGCGAACTTATCATCTGCAGCTTTTACTTTGGCAGGATAATCAGCCAATTCACGTTGGTAATCAGCTTCCGCTCGTGCTTTATCAGCCTCGAATTCCGCCATTAACTTCGCGTTGGCAGCTTCGGAAGAGGAAGTGATTGTTGAATAGTAATTATCCACTTTTGGTTGAAGGGGATTTGTAGGTAATTTAACATACGTATACGTAATGTCTTCTGATTTAACGGCTTGTCCAAATGCCATTCCGACAATCGATACAAGAATAAAGGATAATGTTAATTTCATGTGTACTATTTTGTTTAATGCCTTACTTGACGACGCAAAGTTACGGAAGGATGCCTCGATATGAAAATAAATGCAAGGCTAATTCTAGTTTTCATTTGAAAACAACTTATTTGCGAATTGCACAAATGACTTTGACTGACTTACTCTTTTCAATTATTATTTATGTCTTTTACTTTTTATATTTGTAGCGATTCTGTGCCAATGCACTGAATTAAAGGAAACTAACTAGTATGCATCAATCAAAAGGAAACCCTCATTTAATCTCAGGATTCAAGAAATACATTATGGAATTTCGGATAAAAATGGGCTTACTCGTTTTTCTTTTTTTGCGTTATAAAAATCCAATAACCTTTTTTAAGGTTTTGAAAGGGATTGCGGCATTCAAATCACGCTTTACCATTGGACAAAAAATTCCCAAATTAGCGATGGTAGACGGGAAAGCATACATGAATTGCAATGTGAGTGGCTTCCCCTCTCCTTATTTCTTTAATCCCATGGAAATGGAGGCGAGAAAATCATTGAATTTACCTAATACCCTACTCGAACAACAATCCGTTGTCCAAATTGCCCTCACCAAGAAATGTCCACTGAACTGCGAGCACTGTTTTGAAGGTGCAATCTTGAACCAAAAAGAAACATTGACTTTGGAAGACCACCAACAAATCATTGCCAAATTGCAAGCCGCAAATGTCCCAATGATACAATTTGGAGGCGGAGAACCTATGAACCGACTTTCCGATTTATTAATCCTTTTAAAAACGGCTAAACGAACCTCAGACTTTGCCATTTACACCTCGGGGTTTAAATTAAACCGCGAAAATGCATTTGCTTTGAAAGAAGCCGGACTCACCTCTATTTTATTGAGCATTGATCATTATTTACCAGAAAAGCATAATGACTTCCGTAGAAATGACAAAGTATTTTCTTGGGCCATGGAAGCGGCTAAAAGTGTGGTGGAAGCGAAATTGGTATTGACGTTTATCGTTTGTGTCACACGTGAATTCTGCACACGAGAAAACTTGATGAACTACATGAATTTCGCTCATGAGCACGGCGCATCCTTTGTTGAATTTTTAGAACCTCGATCCGTTGGGAATTACGAAGGAAAAGATGTCATGTTGAGACCCGCAGAACTGGATATTTTAGATGCTTTCTTCATTGAAGTGAATACAAAAAACGAATTCAAACACTTACCTATCCTCGTTTATCCCGGCTATCAACAGAGAACAATTGGCTGCGCCGGTGGTGGTTCGAAATACTTATACGTGGACACTGACGGATACATCAATGCTTGTCCATATTGCCGAAATAAAAAAACACACATCTTAGATGATCGACACGAACAATCCATTGCGGAAATGCGTGAAGAAGGATGTGAAATTGTCGAAAATCTAGCTTAAATCTATACTTATGAAAATGAATTCGCTACGTAAAAAAAACACACTTAAATACATCAGCTTTATTTGGTTACTTGGTATTCTCTCCAGTTGCGGTACGTATTATGAGTTAAATTCCGTCAACTACGGAAGGGAAAAGAAATTAATGAAGGAATTTCAACTGGAAAACACCATCATTTTTGTACACAGTGGAAATGAAATTATCCAATTGAAAGATGCCAAGATCATCAATGAAACCATTGAAGCAACCATCGAACCTACCAATCCTGCTGAACTAGCATTTTATTACAGAATCATGACGAAGCGATCACAAGGGATGTGTTTTGACGAGGATAATGTGTTTGCTTCTCGTCAAAAAGCTAGACAAGAAGCTATTAAAGTGGACACGCTTCAAATTGAAAGGGACTCGCTCATCGATAATAATTACTATGGAGACGGTATTATCCACCAAGTTCATTTACACTCCAAGAAGAACTCCAAAATTGATAACAAAGTCAGCATTCAATTAGATGACATTTTTAAAGCTTCCATATTCGAAAAAGATTCAATAGTTGCCAGAGCAATCGTGGTAATTGCCATAATACTTATGAGCGCTTTTTTAATTTTGATAATCATTACTGCAATTGCATGCAATTGTCCACATGTGTATTTAGAAAATGGCAACACTTTTTCCTATACGAATACGCTCTTCACAGGTGCTGTAAGCAAAGGACTTGAACGATTTGACTATAAATTAATCCCTGATTTCTACCCATCCAATAGCACATTAAACATGCAAATAAAAAACGAAGACCAAGAACTTCAACATACAAATGTGCTCCAATTAATTGCCGCTTACCATGATCCTTCGATTGAAGTGCTGGCAGATCAACGCGGAAAACTTTACTCAATTGCCAAAGCTATTTCCGCTAGTTCAGCCAAGGATGAACGTGGAGCATCCATCAATGAACTTATCGAAGAGTCCGACGGTGCTGTCTATGAGTTCGATACTCCAAGTAAGAACGGAATAGCAAGTACATTCCTTTCTTTTAATGCTTCACAAGAAACGAAACAGGGAAAATTGGTGTTAAGTTTACGAAATAGCAATTGGGCAGGATTCATTCACCAGGAATTTAACCAGGCCCTTGGATCTCAGCATCAAAAGTGGGTGTCGAACAACTATAAAAAAAGTGGCGAGAAACAACTTGAACAAATGAAAGAAGCTGGAATTCCTTTAATTGTTTGGGTCAAAAAGAACAACAAATGGATTGAATTAGAAAGCATACAACCGATTGGAAACGCAGAAATGCAATCCATCGTTGTACCAATTGATGAAGCTTATCTTAACCATGAAAAAGTGGAAATTCGCTTAGATGGAGCTTATCGTTTTTGGACACTCGACTATGCAGCATTGGATGTTTCTGCTCCTCAAGCATTCGAAACACAAAAACTGAATGCTGCTTTTGTTTCTGGTGATCCTTTAAATGTAAGCGCGTTGCAGCAGGACGATCATCAATACCTCACTACCAATATTGGATCTGAGCCAATTTCTGTTCGTTTTGAGGGCTTAAAACAAGGGAATCGCACATTATTTATTCAAAGTAAAGGATATTACATTCGACAAGATGTTCAACATGGCAAACCAGATTGGATGCAGATGGCAAAAATGACGCGTTCCCATGGACTAGCTCGCTTTTCTCAAGACATTTTCTTGAAATACCTGAATGATTTCGGACAATTAAGTAAAAACTAGCGAAAGATTAATTCCGTTTTCTTTTCGGCTTACCGTATTTGTCCATCATGGCCTTCTTGTGGTCGTAACGAACATTTACTTTTTTGTTTTTCGCTTTCTTTTCATGGAATGCAGGTCCAACTTCGCGCTTAGCAAGTTTCAGAAGTTTCCCTGGTATTTGCGCTACTGGTTTTTCGAATTCCAATAACTCGTCCGTCATTTCTACTTCGCTTGGCACCTCCGTGAATGGAAGTTCCTGCTGCATCAAGGACTCGATTTTAGACAAAGCGTCGGCATCTTTTTCACTAACGAAGGTAATGGCAACACCGTTTTTATCTGCACGACCTGTTCTACCGATTCGGTGAATGTAATTTTCTGGGATTTCCGGAATATCAAAGTTGATTACGTGGGTAACATCCGTTACATCAATACCACGGGCAATCAAATCAGTAGCAATTAAAACCCTGAAAACACCTGTTTGGAAATTTTGAACACTGTTAAAACGGAAGTTTTGTGCTTTGTTCGAGTGAATGACTCCAACGCTGTTTAGCAAGGAGCTTTCCATCTCTTCGAACAACATATCCGCTAATGCTCTAGATTGAACAAAAACCAATACTTTGGAGGAATCTACTGTATTTTCTAGTAAATGATGTAACATCTGTACTTTCGACAAAAAGTTTGGAACACGGTATCCAATTTGATCAATTTGCGCAAGGGCAGTTCCAGAACGTGCTGCCTCTACGCGAACAGGCACCGTAAAGTTTGCCTCTAAAAAATCAGAAACTTCCTCCGATAAAGTCGCAGAAAACACCATGTTTTGACGTTTCACAGGCAAAAATTCAAAGATGCGTAGCAACTGTGCACGAAAACCTAAACTTAAGGTTTCATCCACCTCATCTATCACTACCTTTTTTGCATGTTTTAATTGCAAGGAACCATTTGCGGCTAAATCTAGAATTCTACCTGGTGTTCCAACAAGGACATCTAAGCCCTGCAAGACCATCGCAGCTTGTGTATTCATGTTTGTGCCTCCATAAACGCCACCAACAGCAACGTTCATGTATGGTGTTAACTTTTCTACTTCACGCACTACTTGAGCAACTAATTCACGTGTCGGAACAATTATTAGAATTTGTGGATGTGGATCCTTAGAAAACTTCCACATACAAAGACATGGAAGGATGTATGCTAGCGTCTTTCCCGTTCCTGTCTGCGCGATACCGATGGTATCCTTTCCGGACATCATCACATTGAAACTGGCTGCTTGAATGGTTGTTGGCGTTTCGTAGCCTAAATCATCTAAGGCATTCCAAAGTGGCTTCTTTAAGTTTAAATCACGAAAAGTCATGGGGAAAATTTTGCGCAAAGTTACGGAAAGAAATGAAGCGAATCATGATAAGCTACTTTTCCTTGTTGCTATTTTTAATGACTTGATTTATTGAATCAAGTATTTCACACATCGTTTTTGAATTTAATTCAGAGAAAGCGAACCATTTTTTTCCTAAGTCTTTCAATGATGCTCCTAAATGATAAATCTTTTTTCCATCAATTATTAAAAACCTGTCATGACTTCGTTCGAAACGAATCCATTCAAATTTTCCGAATTGCTGGTTGGCTTTTAAAAGATCTAAACTTATTGTTTTCGTGAGTGACTTTGATAGCAATACAACCTGTACAGAGTGATTTTTTTTTGATAAATGAGTTAAAGTGCTTTCATCAATGTAATTATCAATCAAGATTATTTGTTTTTCTGCAGACCGAATGATTCTCGATGCAAGCATATACGCATCAAAAACTTGACCCTCAAAAAAAACTCCTTGATTTGGCAAAGTTGAAGATTGAATCTGTAAATCGATTTCATTTACTTTTTTAACAATTGATTCAACATTATCTTCTAATCGATTCATTCGATTATTTAATGAGTATCCTTTCAATAAATAGTCCTTCAGTATTCGATTTGCCCACATCCGAAACTGAGTGCCTTGAACTGATTTCACACGATATCCGACAGAAATTATGACATCGAGATTATAGAATTCAATTCTTCTATTCACTTTTCTGCCACCCTCGTTTTGAACTGTCAAGTATTCCTTGACAGTTGAATTTTTATCTAATTCGTTCTCCTTGAAGCAATTATTAATATGTAAACTAATATTTTGCTTCGTTTGCTTGAATAAACTGGACATTTGTTGTTGGGATAACCAAACAGTATCGTCCTCAATTTTGACCTCAATAGATTCGTTTAATGTATCAGACCGATACAACATCAATTCGTTTTTCATGGCTTTAATAGGAATTGTTTCTTATTACTAACGCGATTTTCAGCACATTATTTTACGAATAAAGGATTGAAGCAAGGACTCCAAACCTTACTAAAACAACCTTTTTATTTAGGTAAGTTATGTTTTTCTGACGCCAGACATCATACAAGTTTCATGACCAAATGTAAAATTTCACGATGAGCCCTGAATATAATTAACTTTAAAAAAAATACAAAATGAAAATCAAGCTATTCCTTACCTTTTTGTTGGCAACTTTGTCCATGCACGCACAATGGACTCCCCTCACCGATGTGAATACCGAAGTGGCAACTTCCAACACCGACGACATGAAAGTCTTAGGCACGGTGAACGGAAAAACAGTTTCTGTGTTTTGGAAAGTCGTTGGATCTCCTGTCAATTACGAATTACGCATGCAAGTATTAAACAACCAAGGCGTGAAACAACTTGGTCCTGATGGAGTCTTGGTCAGTAATAATATGTCCATGAGTACATCCACCGCCATCATGAAGTTGGCCGTCGACCAAAATGAAAACGTGTATATCGGAGCAACGGGAACGAATGGTGGAATCGGATTCGCGTTTAAATTAGACATCAACGGAAATCACATCTGGGGTACAAACGGAATCAATTTAGGTGGTGGATACGTGGTGACCATTCTTCCACTTTCGACAGGAGAAGCGGTGATTGCCTGGAATTCTAGTAATCAAACCATCATGCAAAAATATAGCGCAGCAGGTGCTCCTATTTGGACTTCAACGCAGCAGGTGAGTAATGGTGCTACAAATGGGAAATCCCCTGGAGATTTATTTGAATTATCCAACAATGAGTTTTTATTGGTGTTCCACGTGATTTCTTTTGGTATCAATTCTACGCTTTGGGCACAGAAATACAGTTCCATGGGACTTCCTCTTTGGACAAACCCGATTCAACTTTCGAATAAATCAACTGTTTGGAATACGTCCTACAGTGCAACTCAAGATGGAAATAACGTTTATTACGGATACAAAGCGGCGACAGGAACACATTTCGACTCTTATTTGCAACGAATAAATCCAGATGGAACTCTTCCATGGGGAATCAATGGGAAGGACTTTGATATCACCACAACACGCAATGAAATGGACACGAAAATTGCGTATAATTCAGGATCGCCATACGTTTGGTCCATTTGTAATTACACCAATTCCGCTCAAAGTACTTATGGCGTCTACATCCAGAAATTTGATAAAGTGACGGGTGATCGTCAATTCACCGATACCGCCAAAGTAATTTATCCGTTCGGAACATGGAAAGTCAATGCAGGAGATCTTCAAATCGTGAACGGATTTCCGGTTTTCTTATTAAAAAGCGGTTTAGACAATGGAGCAAGTCCAACTACCCTACATGCCTGTAAACTGGATGCTACAGGATCCTTCTTTTGGCCGTATGAAACAGAACCAATGGGAACGTTTAGTGCAAGCAAAAAACGCATCAATTTCTCTAAAACAAACAATGGGAAAGTCGTGGCAACGTTTATCGAAACCAAAGCAACAGGCGGATCAAAAATCTATGCACAAAGCGTTTCGCTTAACACCAATAACACAGGAACGGCGGTTGTTACGGCATGTAATTCATACACGTGGATTAATAATGTAACTTATACAGCGAGTAACAATACCGCAACGTACTTGTTAACGAATATTTCTGGCGGAGATTCCCTCGTCACCCTAAATTTAACGATTACTCCGCCGACTCAAGACACTCTTTCGGTGAATACCTGTGATACGTATTCTTGGAATGGGAATACCTACACGACCTCCGGCATTTATGTGGGTCCAACTGTAAATTGTGTGACCTCGCTATTAAACCTAACGATTTCCCCGAGTACCGTTCATAATTCAAGCGTTACCGAATGTGGCTCATATGATTGGAATGGAATCACCTATTCTACTAGTGGTCTTTACACAGGTCCAACAGTCAATTGCGTGACAGAAACACTCGATTTGACGATTACTGCAAGCTCAAGCGACACGACGAGTGCTACTTCATGCGATTCATATACTTGGAATGGTTCGACCTTCACAAATTCAGGAGTTTATCCAGGTCCAACAACGAATTGCGTTACTTCGTACCTAGACTTAAGCATTACACCAAGTTCTTCAGACACGCTTTTCGTTAGCGCTTGTGATGAATATCTATGGAATGGTGTCAATTACACAAGTTCCGGTGTTTATCAAGGCATGACAAGCAACTGCGTTACGGAATTCCTTCAGTTAAATATTGACACCGTTGATGTTTCAACGAGTATTCAAGGAATGACGATGTCCGCGAATACGACCGTTCAAGGAACAACATATCAGTGGGTGGACTGTGACGCGAATAACACACCGATTCCGGGAGCTGTTAACCAGTTTTTCACCGCAACGGACAATGGGAATTATGCGGTGATTATCACACAAGGAAGTTGCGAAGTAATGAGTGCTTGTGTCAACGTTTCAAATGTTGGAATGAATGAAAATTCAACACTCGTTTTCACTGTTTTCCCGAACCCAAGCTTCGATCAAATCACGGTTCAGCGCAGTCAAAGTGAAACTGGACGTTTTTCCATGTATGACCAACAAGGACGCATGGTATTGAACGGTCAACTGGAAGGATTCAATACAAAAATTTCCATGGAGTCACTTACAGCGGGAACGTATCTATTGAAAGTCGGAGGTATTGAATCCCCCGTTCTACTGATTAAGAATTAAAGCATGGAATGCGCTTGATAGAGTTTCAATTCTTCCCAAGTGACTTTATTTCCGAGCTTTTCCTTCAGTGGCGATAAGGAAGTACCTTCAAATCCATCGAACATGGTCGCTAATTCCGAAATGCGTTTTGGTGACATGACGTCGGTCAATTCGATTTTCTCACTACGAATCAAATAGGCAAAATGGTTTCCGATGGTTTGCGTCGAAACTTGACGAATGCGCGCGATTTCATGCACATCTTTTCCTTGTTCCAATAATTCCAAGGTTTGTTCATAGGTGGATTTCTTCTCTTTTTTAGCCGTGCTTAATTTTTTACTTGTTTTAGTGAAAATTGCATCATATTCATCCTCTGGATCATCGAGCAATGATGGGACTTGCTTCAACTCTTGTTTGATGGCGGCCACCTTCCCGATTTTGTAATTGGCTATTTCATGGTTCCAAACAATGGATTTCGTAATTTCCTTACCGGCGGACACTGCCTCGATGAGCAGGCGCGCTCTTTTCAGTCGAAGAATCGTTTCCGTGAGGACTTCATCCAACTCTTCCAATTCCTCCGCATATTGCTTGGTTTTTCGGACGCGACTTAACTCACCGATTTTTCTCAAATTCGAGGACAGCACATCGTCCAGCGATTTAAAAAAGTACAGATATGCCGCTTGAACGCGTTCGTTTAAAAAGTGGACATCGAATTTTGGTGCTTGTAAAACCTGATCTAACT
>Ga0102870_1000569_pt1 | contig 13163 bp, 10 predicted proteins | sample Colrivmet1546B02_FD_78442 | JGI IMG/M metagenome (GOLD analysis project Ga0102870, IMG submission 78442) | Estuarine microbial communities from the Columbia River estuary - metaG 1546B-02 | ecosystem: Environmental > Aquatic > Marine > Intertidal zone > Estuary | place: USA: Columbia River...
ATTTCAAAGACCGAATACCAGACAAACCTTTCTCCCAATCGAGTTCTAGGGCGCTTTGCTGTGCAATGCCACTTGGCGCTTCCCAATTCAATGCTTCTTTGAGTGCGTTAAATGCTGCCTGAGCACTGTCTAAAAAGGCTTTTTTGATGCGCCATTGTTCAGTCGTGAAAAATACGTCGGGAGCTGAAATGCTGCACCAAGCGCCCCATGTGTGTTCGTGGAACAAAATGAGGTTGCGTTGGATTTCTCGCAAAGCTGCTTGCTGCTCATTTATTTCAATTTCGTTTAACTGCCCTTCCAAATCAATCACTTCTTTAACCAAACGGCGCGCTTGGATTTCTTCGGCTGCCGTGGAGTACGCGCCGTCTTCCCAATACGGACTAATTTCACCTGTTTGAACCGGCAAGTCCTCTTTGTATTGCTTTAAAAAATCAGTAAACAAAGTATCTATATTAGAAATTACCAACTGAGGTGAACTGTATTTCAAATTCCAGGCTGCAACGAATTCACAAAGGGTGGTATCTACCGGGCCGTTGTCGGCGTTTTTGGTGTAGCGCAGCTGCACCACATCGTAGGGATACGCAGCCAACTCATGGGTGTAGACAGAGAGGCGCTTTTCCCATTCAAAAAACTGTTGCCCAGCCGCAATATTGTGAAAATAAGAGTAGCCCTTTCCGGCGGTCCAGACGAACAGTTGTGCGGTGCTATCGGTTTTGGACTGCCACATAAAGGGTTGGTCGCCAGTTTCATGAATGACCCCACCTACTCTGTCGCCATGATCTGCGTGGTTGGCTACGTAATTAGGTCCCAATGATAAATAAGGTATTTGCTGTTTTGCATACGCCTCAAAAGCGGCATAAGTTTGCCCCGGAATGTCGGTCACCATGGCGTTGGAAATATAAAAACCGTAGCGCTGCTCTAAATGCCGTGCGTATTCGGTGAGCCAAAGAAATTCGTCGGGGCGCATGAGGCCGGTAAGGCAATTGGCGTAGTTGGCAGAAAGCACTAAATTCCCACTTTTGACGGCAGCTACAAACTGTGCTTCTTCGGCTGCGCTCGCTTCTTTTAAGAAATTCTCCACCGCCCATAAAGATTCAATGTGCCATATTGGCTGAACAGCTCCTACACCTCCTTTTGCAATCCAGCGCAGCGCAGACCGGATATTTTCAGTCTGGATTTTGGCCACATCTGTTTGTAAGTGAGAATATCCGATATCGTTGTGAGAGTGATGAATAATGTGAAATTCAAGATTTCTAATCGGTGAAATCTCTAGCGCTTGCTGTTGCGTTGCAAGGACTTTACCCGAGGAAAAAAGGGAGATTTCAATTTGGTCTTGCCCCATGAAATCTGTTGGATACGCGGCAAAACTCAAGGCATGATAACCCGAACTTATTTTGCTATGATAATTGAAATAGGGCGAACGCACTTGAATGCTGTCTGCGAGCTCAGGAATGAGACATTCTAGATTGAGCGGCCGCATTTGTTCAGTGCGCAAAATCAAATTGCTGGCCGTTAGTGTGGTCTTGAATTCATCCTGATGATCAAAGACCATGAGCCAGTCCCTGCTTTGGGCATCCTGACCCACCGCTTTAAAAACTGCTTTTTGATCAAAACCTTGAAAAGGAAGCTCGATTTCAAGGTAACCGAACATATCTTTATTGATGTCTTTTTCAAGAAGTGTGAAACGGTAATTTGCTTCAGGTGCAAAATTACAGCCGAGTTGAGAAAATCGCTCAGTTACCCAACTCTTCTTCGTGGTGAATGTAAAGAGCTGTTTTCCATTTAAATAAAAGTCAAAATGGCGATCTGCACCGCTCGTACCGTTGGAAAAGCCAATTAAAAAACGATAAACAATCTTACCCTCTTGTGATTCTGGCGTTTGAGCCAACCATTCAATAGCCGAAGAACCGTTGCAGCGCGTCAGCAGTGCTTGATTGGCAAACTGCCGAAAGGGCGAAAAGTAATTGATCTCTTCACCGCTCACTTTTCGAGAAAAACCAGCAAATTCTTGTGCATTGTATATTTGACAAGCGAGGAGAAAGAAAATGATTAAAATAAGCTTGGTCAAAATATGAAGGAATTCGAATTAAAATAAAGTGCAACTAAGGTAGTAAATTCTAATTTTGTAAATAAACTTTAGACATGCGCTTCAACCTTTCAGAAATCAATGAGCTCATTCGCTCCAGACGCACCATCTATCCTGAGCAATTCTCAGACAGAAAGGTCCATAAAGAGCAAATTGAATTGTTGCTCAACAACGCTCAATGGGCGCCCACACATGGCAATACCCAACCTTGGCGCTTTCAAGTTTTCATGGAAGAAGGGCGGAAAAAACTCAGTACATTTTTAGGACAGACCTACCTCGAACTGACTCCAGAAGACCAACACAACGACGCCAAACTCGTCAAAATGCTGCGTCGGCCCCTCCTCTCTTCTGCCGTTATAGCCGTTTGCATGAAGCGTCAAGAAAGCGAAAAAATTCCTGAAATTGAAGAAATCGAAGCGGTGGCTTGCGCCGTTCAAAACTTGCACCTGAGCTGCACGGCTTATGGATTGGGCGGCTTTTGGTCTACTCCAAAGCTTATTTACAGCGAGGCCATGAATCAATTTCTAGGTCTAGATGTCAAAGACAAATGTTTGGGCTTGTTTTACATCGGTTACCCCGGAATCGAATGGCCCGACAACCAACATCGCCGCCCCCTCGAATACAATTGCACCTGGATTACCGAATAACACCCGAATTGGCTCTAAATTTCGTTTCTTTGCGTATGCGTCTGCTGCTCTTGCTTTGTTTTGTTGCGCCATTTCTGAGTTGGTCTCAGGCGTTTAATCAGTTGGGCAAGCCCAATTATTTTGGATTCCATTACCGCCACATCGCGCCCATGCAACAAATGCAATCTGGACTGCAAAAATTTTCAGATAGCGTGCTGCAAACCGAACTCACGCCAACCAATGGGTATACCTTCGGCGGCGTGTTGCGCTATGGCCTTACCGACCTCATTTCTTTAGAAACAGGCCTCTATTATAACCAGCGTAATTTCAGCATCAACAGCACCCGCACAGACAGCGCCCTCAGCGTTACGCAACGGCTGCGTTTTGTACAGTTTGAAATCCCAATCCAAGGCAATATCGGCATCCAACTCAGCCGCTCCATTTTTGCGAATGCCGCACTTGGTGCCGCCATTCTCTACAAACCTTCAAGCGTAGCCACCTACGTCAATCCATCGGACAAACATGAGTTCAGGCAAGTCGGCTTGGTCGAAATCAACAAAAAAGTAGGCTTTGATTTCAGGGCTAGTGTCGGATTTGAATACCGCCACAAAAAATTTGGCGTTTATTACATCGGTGCTACCGCTTTTGTTCAATTGCAACCTGCATTTGTGCTGTTGTCAAAATACCAATATGTCAATTTTGAACAAACGGCCTACGGTGAAATCAACGCTTCGGGTTTCGGACTCGATTTCAAGTATTTCATCCCTTACACGCGTTCGGGCCGCCTGATTTTCCAGCAAGGGCCTATCGAGTAACTAGCGCTGACCTAATTTGTAACCCAAATATGCCATAGGCAGATAAGCTACAATTAAATCGAGTAAGATAAACCAAACGGGGGTTGCAGGTAGCGTCAGCACCATCATAACGCCACCAGCTAGAAAAGCAAAACCAATAGCCATGGCATTGATCAAAGTGCGGTTTACGCGCATTTTACTGACAAAAAAGGCACCCACAAATGTACCGAGCGCATGTGCTAAAAAAGGAAAAACAAAATGCTTGAATTCCATAAGTGGCATGGCTTTAGCCAAACCTTTCTCAGTCGATAAGTCAAGTCCCAAGGGCGCTTCAACGACGCTCGTGCCGACTTGAACAAGAAAGCCATTGGTAATGGCTCCTAAAACGAGTCCGAGAACAGAAAGTAAGATTGATTTCATGCACTTTAATTTGATGTTGGTGTGGTAAAAATATCGTTTTCGGTATAAAAAACCTTGTATTTGCTTTTGGCTACATCCCTGCTGCAAGCATTGTAGTGCCACCATTCTGTAGGGAGCTGCCTGAACCCTTGCGCTTGCATGGCGTTGCGCAAAAGCTTCCTATTTTTGACCTGTAAAGCGGTCAGTTGGCCTGTTCTTAAGAAAGAATCTTCAAAAATGGGATAGGCAAGCTGACGAATGTCATCAAAACCAGCGCCCATATCTAAAGGCTTTCCGTTTGCATCGGTAATCGTAAGGTCTATGGCTGCACCCATATTGTGCAAGCTCAAATTTTTTGGATTTGAGACAAACTTACTGCGCTCAGCAGGAGGCAGTGAATCGAGGGCTTTCCACATTAGTTGTTGCACAGCCAAGGGTCTGAGCGCATCGTAAATTAATAAATGGTAGCCAGGGTTCTTTTGTTGCAACGCTTCTTGTACGCGTGCCAAACGCTTTGCGACATCTTGTTGCAAATAAGCTCTGTTTATTTTGGAATAGAGCTTTTTTCCTAAAAAATTAGCGGAGGCTGTGTATTTGAGATCGATTTGAATGTCCGGATTCAGGGCTTGGACATCGCGCAAGTTGGTATCGAGGCCCGTTTGAGCTTGTTCGTGAGGTCGAAGCTCAGTACTTTTCTTTGTTAGTTGCTTGTCTTCTTTATTTAGAGCTCCGTTTTCCCGACATGAGGTCAAGGAAACAGCGAATAATAAAAAGAAAACAGCCCGACACATGTTTACAAGCCTGCCAACAAACGCGTGGTTTCTGCTTGAATGCGCTTGCGCAAACCTTCAGACACAGGATAGAGTGGCAAGCGCATGGTTTCTTGCATGAGGCCACGTGCTGCTAAGGCCACTTTGACCCCACCAGGGTTTCCTTCTTCAAAAAACATTTTGGTCACGCTGAATAAGTCGTAGTGCGCTGCTTTGGCGCGCTCGAGTTGACCTTCCATGGAAGCGTGAACCATTTGGGAAAAGCGCTCTGGGAAAGCATTGGCCACCACAGAAATGACACCATCGGCACCTGCAGCGATGAGCGGCATGGTGAGGTTGTCGTCACCGGAAAGCACGCCAAAACCAGGTTTGCGTTGACGAATGATGTCCATGATTTGCTCCATGTTGCCCGAAGCTTCTTTGACGGCAACAACATTGGCAATTTCTGCCAATTCGAGAGTGGTTTCTACACTCATGTTAGAGCCCGTACGGCCAGGTACATTATAGAGAATAATCGGTAAATCAGTGTATGAAGCGACTTGCTTGAAATGTGCTACAATACCCTGTTGAATGGGTTTGTTGTAATAAGGAGAGACGGACAAAATGCCATCAACACCCTTAGGCAATTGTTGAAAAAGACCCGCTAAACCAGCGGTGTTGTTGCCACCAATTCCATAAACTATAGGAAGCTGACCATTATTGACCTCTAATACGGTTTCGAGCACGGCGCGCTTTTCGTCTTGACTAAGCGTTGGAGACTCGCCAGTGGTACCCTGAACAACTAAGAAGTCCGTACCGCCGTTGATCTGTAACGACACTAATTTTTTGAGTGCGTTGAAATCGATATTGCCATCGGTTTGAAAGGGCGTTACGAGTGCTACGCCTGAGCCTTTGAATTTGTTCATGATTGGATGCGTTGAAGGGTCTGTTGGATAAATTCGAGTTGCGCTTCTGGTGTATTTTGCTGGGTATCGAGCAACATGTCAAACTGAGGGTCAATCTCATTGATACCAAGCCATTGCTTGATTTTAGACTTTTTAAGCAAACCTTTGATTTTAGAATCGGGCGTGCCAAACCAAAGCAGTAAGTCGAAGTTTTTTTGAAGCTCAGCCTCTAGCTGGACATCTTTCAATTTGCCAAACATTGTGTAATCTGCAGGTGAATTGTAGTAGATTAAAAAATGTGGCGGAAGTGTCTTTTTGTCGAGCTCTTTTGGGATATTGACGATAATAAGCGCATGAGCAAACTTTTTTTGTTGCAAAAAATGGTCTATTGCCTTTACAAAGGCACGCATTTGTTGGTCGTCTTGATAAGACCAAACAACGACCATGCTTTTTGTTTGCTCCCAAATACTGAGTTTACTCACTGCGAAATCATTTTAATGAAGTCATTTTCTGACAACAAAGTTACACCTAAGTCTGTAGCTTTTTGCAATTTGGCTGGTCCCATATTGGCCCCAGCGATTAAAAAATTTGTTTTGGCCGATACAGACGACCCTAATTTACCGCCATTGAGCTCGATCAGTTCTTTGAGTTCGTCGCGACTAAAGGTATCGAAAGTACCTGAAATAACGCATATTTTTCCATCGAGTACATTGGATTTAAGCGCTTTTTGAACAGCTTCAAATTGTAGGCCCATGTCTTTTAGACCTGCGATATGCGCAACATTTTCGAGGTTTGAAAAATAAGCGAGTATCGATTGCGCAATCTTCTCGCCAATTTCGACTACTTTTAGCAAGTCCTCTAAACTTGCGGCCTTCAACGCATCAATATGCTGGAAGGCTTGTGCCAATTTTTTAGCGACGGTTTCACCTACAAACCGAATACCCAATCCGAACAAAACACGTTCGAAAGGCACTTCTTTTGACGCGGCAATAGATTGCAACAAATTATTGGCCGACTTTTCTGCCATTCGCTCTAGCGTCAGGAGTTGATCGAAAGTTAAAAAATATAAATCTAAAGGATTTTTAATCATGCCTTTAGCATGCATTAACTCAACTGTTTCTTCACCCAAACCATCAATATTCAGCGCTTTTCTGCTGATGAAATGCATGATTTTCCCCGTTACTTGTGGCCTACAGGTTGCTTCGTTCGGACAATAGTGCTGGGCCTCTCCTTCTTGTCGTACTAAGAGCGCATGGCATTCCGGACAGTTGTCAATGAAAGGAATGCGCTGATCTGTGGTGCGAAGGCTGAGATTAACGCCAACAATTTTGGGAATGATTTCGCCGCCCTTTTCGACCTGAACGGTATCTTGCTGACATAAATCGAGTTTTTGGATTTGGTCTGCATTATGCAAAGACGCGCGCTTCACGGTAGTACCACCCAATTGGACGGGCTTCAAATTGGCAACTGGCGTGATGGCACCCGTTCTACCTACTTGAAAAGTCACGGATTCGAGCAGGGTTTCGACCTGCTGGGTTTTGAATTTGTAGGCAATAGCCCAACGTGGAGACTTAGCAGTGAGGCCGAGTTCTGCTTGCTGGGCAAAAGAATTGACTTTAATGACCACGCCATCGATGTCGAAAGGCAAAGTGGCGCGTTGGGCATCCCAGTAATGAATGAAATTCATGATACCAGTGATGGTATTGGTCTTTTCGATCATGCGCAAGGCTGGATCGGGCACCTTGAAACCCCATTGCTGGGCCATTATAACAGATTCGTAGTGCCCACTCGCTTCTGATTTCAGGCCATGAACGCCGTAGAGAAAGCAATCCAGACCTCTCTTCGCTACTTCTTTGGAATCTAAGAGTTTGAGAGTGCCAGCAGCGGTGTTGCGCGGATTGGCAAACAAAGGCTCACCTTGCGCTTCTCGCAGCTGATTGAGGGCCTCAAAATTTTGTTGGGGCATGAAGATTTCTCCGCGAATTTCGAAATCTGGTGGAAACACTCCTTGCAAGGCCAACGGAACGGTGCGAATGGTGCGGACATTCGTCGTGACGTCTTCGCCTTGCGTGCCATCGCCACGCGTAAGGGCGAGTTGCAATTGACCGTTTTGGTAGTGCATGCCGATTGCTACGCCGTCGTACTTGAGTTCACAAACAAAATCAGAGGCTTCTTGCAACGCTTTTTGACAGCGCTCTGCCCACTCAATGATTTCTTGCTCAGAGTAAGTATTGGAAAGCGAGAGCATTGGAAAACGGTGTGTTTTGGTCTCGAATTTTTTGGTGAGGTCGCCACCAACCCTACGCGTTGGGCTATTGGGGTCTATGAAATCAGGGAATTGCGCTTCGAGGGTTTCTAGCTCCTTGAGCAGCATGTCAAAATCGTAGTCGGAAATTTGTGGATTGTTCTGAACGTAATAGGCTTGATTATGCGCATGAAGCGCCGTAGCTAATGCTTTCATTTTGGCCTGAACTTGCACTTGATCCATAGGTTAAAGTTACGATTTTTGTGCTAAAATCATGCGTTGCTTGCCTTGTAAATCGGTATAAATTTGAACCGTCTGATAGCCTTTTCCCTCGAAAAGTGCTTTTGTCTGAAGCGCGTAATTTTCGTGGATCTCCAAAGCCAAGAAACCACCAGAAAGCAAGCTTTTTTGGGCAATCTTGATGATTTGTTTGTAAAAAAGCAAGGGGTCGTGGTCGGGGACGAACAAAGCTAAATGCGGTTCGTAATCCAGTACATTGGCCTGCATTTGATGTTGATCTTCAAAAGGAATATAGGGTGGATTAGAAACGATGAGGTCAAAAGAACCTAACACTTCTGAATCAAAAATATCGCTATTTTTAAAAGCGACATCGAGCTTGAGTTGTGCTGCGTTTTCTTTGGCAAGCGCTATCGCATCTGATGAGAGGTCAAGGCCTTTCACCTCCGCATCTGGAAACTTCTTTTTGAGCGCCAGAGCTATGCAACCAGAGCCAGTGCAGAGGTCGAGAATCTGCGTGAAAGTATGTCCTTGTTTTGACAGTAAATCAATGAGTTCTTCTGTTTCTGGTCTTGGAATGAGCGCTCTTTGATCTATTTTTAAGTTTAAATCGGCAAAATAGACTGTGCCAATAATATACTGGAAGGGCTCATGTTTTTGCAAACGCTTGACTACATTGCGAATGAGTAGTAAATCTGATTCCGAGAATTTTGCGTTGGCATTCAGCAAAATTTCACTCGAGGACCATCCAAAATGGCTTGAAAGCAAAGTGGCCCACATGGATTTACATTCACTATTCGAAAATAAAGGAGCTAACGCTTCAAAAAAATACGTTTTGGCACTAGAAACCCTGTTATCTGAAACAAACATTATTGCTTGCGTAATTTGATAAACGGCTTGATTTTTTCGTTTTCGATCAAGACCGTAAGGTTGTAGTAAGCAATTTTCCATTCGCCATTTTGCAGCACGCAAATACCACTGCCTCTACAACCTTCCATCCAGGTTGCCAAATCTTCGTCAAAATAGGCCACGGTGCCATTTGCTGCAAATTGCCAATGTCGATGGCTAGGCTTGAAGTCCCAGGCTTTTCCTTTCTCGAAATAAGGCTTGCAAAAAGCCATAAATTCGGGTTTGGTCCAGCGTTCACCGGGCGCGGTTCCTAAAAACACAAAATCAGCGCTTGTAACCGAAAAGTAAGGCTCAAATTTGGCTTGAGCTGCAGCTATATGCCAGTTATCAATTATTTGGTCCAAAGAATGGACGTCCTTTAGTGTGCTTTGAGCCTTGCCTGTGAAAGCAAGAAGTAGGAATAAAAAGCCAAAGAAGCTATTTTTCATGATGCGTTCAGTTGTTAAAATTGAAATGAATGACCTCGTTTCTTACAATGCCTCTAGCTTGAATACACATTTACCTTTGATAAAAGTGCGCCAGGCGTAGTTTTGTACCTGCCCAACTTGAGCGCTAACCGGATATTCAAAAATAGCAAAGGTTGCGTCCTTGCCTTTTTCGAGCGTGCCAATGCGCTTTTCAGCAAAAGAAGCAAAAGCCGCATGGATGGTCATGCCGCGCAGCACTTCATCTAAAGTCAGTGCTTCGCCTCCATTCCGATGAACAGAGGCTTGAATCGTTAAAAATGGATTGGTTTGTTCGACCGGAAAATCGGTGCCAATCGCCAACATTCCAAACTGATTGAGCAAGGTTTTATAGGCGTAAGCGCCTTTCATTCGGGCTTTGCCTAAACGCGCTTCTGCCCAGTCTGCATCGGATACCGCATGCGTAGGCTGAACAGAAGGGAAAACCGCAAATGCAGCAAATTTTTGGAAATCTTGAGGGTCAATCACCTGGGCGTGCTCAATGCGAAAGCGGTGATCTGGTTTTTGGGCATAAACTTCACTGTAGAGCTTCAAGATCAGCGCATTTGCGGAGTCACCAATACTATGCGTATTCATTTGGTAGCCATTTTGGAGACAAAACTGAGCGAGATCTTGCATGCGTTCGATCTCGGTGAGCAACAAACCTCTACTTTCTTGATGATCGTGGTAGGGCATTTTGAGCAAAGCACCCCTCGATCCGAGCGCACCATCTGCAAAGCACTTGAAACTGCGAATGGATAGGTTTCTGAAACTGAAGGGTCCGTTTTGCTGTGCAAAGCGCCGGTTTTGAGGTGAGTCCATGAGCATGGCGTATACATTCAGTTTCAACTTACCGCTTTTGATCAAAGATCGAAACCAACCAATGTGTTCAAAATCAATACCGGCTTCGTGTACACCCGTAATGCCGTACTGAAAAAGCTCTTCTTGCACCTGCAAAAGCGCCTTGAAATATTGTGCTCTTGAATAATCAGGGATAAACGACTGAACGAGATTCATGGCGTTATCTACGATAAGTCCAGATGGTTTGTAATTTTGGAGCATTAGGACTTCACCACCATTGAGCATAGGTATTTTATCGTGTAACTTACTCTTATTGATTAAAAAATCATTAATGAGCGCCGCATGACCATCCACGCGGTACAGACATACAGGAATATCGGGAAAAACTTCATTCAGTTTTTCGTTGGTCGGAAAATCTTGACCAGCCCATGTGGTTTGGTCCCAGCCACGTCCGACAAGAAATTTCAGCCCCGGATGTTGGGCTTTGTACTGCTCGCATTTATGGATCAGCTCTTGCTCAGAGCGAACGCCGCGTAAATCGACACCTAATAACTGCTTGGCGTACATCAGCATGTGACCATGCGCGTCGGTGAGTCCTGGATACATTTCCTTGCCTTGCGCATCTATCGTTTCATCGGAACGGTATTTATTGAGAATTTGACGCTCGGGCCCTACCTCCACTATTTTTCCATCGCGGATGGCAATGGCCTCGTGAATGGTGCCCGATAAATCCATGGTGTGAATTTTGGCATTGTGAACAATGAGGTCGACCTTCTCTCCTTTCATGCAAGCAGACAGAAGCGCAACCAATAATACAAGGGATGTAATGATTTTCATACTAAAACGGATAACCAATTCCAAAATTGAGGTAATTCGGCAAAAACGGACGCGGCATGAGCTCCTTGACTTGATCCAGACTCATGTTGAAATGCTGCATACCTTCTGCATAATAGGTTTCTCGGGTCTTGAAATCTTGGAAAACCCAACGGGCACCATCGGCAAATGCGGGATCGTAGATTGGGAAACCAACATCTAAGCGAAGTATGAAGTAGTCGAGGTCCATGCGCAAGCCCACACCAGCAGAAATCGCGAGCTGCGGAATGAAGGTTTGCCAATTGAACTGACTTCCCAAGCGAGATGCATCTTCTCTGTAGGTCCAGATGTTGCCAAAATCGGTAAAAAGTGCGCCTTTGAACGTCGAACTCATTTCAAAACGATACTCCAATGCACCACCAAAACGAATGTCGCCAATTTGAGTGGCCAAGCGATTGGTATCGAGGTGGTATTTATAAGAACCCGGACCCAAGGCTCTTGCACGCCAGCCTCGGTTGTCGTTGGAACCTCCGCCAAAAAAACTGTAGTCATAGGGCATCGAAGTTTGCGAATTTCGGTACGAAAGGCCGGCTCCAGCTTGCATGCGCAGGTGTAAAGTACTTTTATTGAGGACTCTTTTGGAGGCAATCAGTTGGTTGTCGAGGCGAACGAATTGAGAATAGGGTTGCTTACCGAGTAAGTACTGACCATTGAGGGAATCTTGACGCGCTCGGAATGCATACAATAAGTTTCCTGCTGCATCGAGGGTTGTATTGAAATAGAGCGTACCGTTGTAGCGCTTTTTCTTTCCTGGTTTGTCGTCTTTGTCTTTGTTGGAGTATTCGTAGGCAAATTTGAAATCTTGCCATATAAACTGATTGCTGTAGGTATTGTACAGAAAAAGGTCGTTGATTTGATTGAGCTGCGCTTCAAAAGCTGCGGATTTCTGAATATTCACATATTTAATGACCGATGCCCCCGGCAAACCCATCTGAAAAACTTGTGTCTTGCCCACCAAAAACTTCCAGGTATAGTTGAGCTGAAAAACCCGGCGATCAAAAATATTGCGCTTTTCGAAATTCATGGCCGCGCTGATGACCGTCCGTGGTTTTTGACGCTTTCCGAGTAAAGTCACGGGTGTTGGAAAGAGACCTGGTAAATCGAGTTTGAGACTCGGTCCCAACTCGAAAGTATTAAAGGTGCGGCCTGCTGCTACGAGCTGGGTTTCGGAATTGGCGTCGAAGACCGGTGGTTGCGACTCAAAACCACCCCCTAAAGAGAAAGTGAGTCTTTCTGCACCACCAAATAAATTTTTGTTGGTGTAGTTCAGCGATGCAGCAGCACCTAAAAGACCAAAACTAGAGGTAAAACGAGGATCGAAAGCCCAAGATTGCTTTTTGATGGGCTCGAGGTAATAGTGAACGTTGAGCTGATTGCTGCCCGGAATTTCTTCGATGTAGGGCTTTACTGAAGCAAATACACCCAACTGAACCAAAGAGCGGTAAGAACGATCGAGGTAATATTCTTTGTACGTGTTGTCTTGCTCGAGGTAATTTTGCATTTCGAGTACGTCGGGGTCGAGCCAAGGTGAGGCGCCGTTGTAGCGGAGGGTCATGGTGCGCCAATTGCTTTTAGTGCCGTATGGAACTTTTAAGTCGAGGGCCTGCTTCTTAGAGTACAGTAATTCGTCGTATTTGAGCTGCTTAGTCGTATTGACATACTGAGGCTGCAGAGAATCGTAAAGACTCAGACCTGCTTTGGCCATCTCATTGGCGAAGGTTCCGGAAACCTGGAGTGTATCGGCCAAATGAAAATAAACGCGATTGATTTTGGTTTCGCGGTACGGAACGCGCACAAGGCTGTCAGGATTTTGCACTGAGGGCACTAAGCGGTCCTCGAATTTAACGACAAGGTTAACCGTCATGGTCTGGCGATTGGTATCGGCCTGAAACTGAATACTGTTGCTATTGAATTTGTAAACGCTTTCGTCGCGCATGAATTTGGCGACCTTTTCGCGGTAGGAAGCGAGGTAATCGAGGTCAAACGGCTGGCCGATGAGAGGGTGTTCACCGAGTGGTTGGTATTCTTTGCGAATGAGTTTTTGATGGAGATCGCGCAATAGGCGTGCACCTGTGTATGTGACTGAATCGATGATG
>Ga0102870_1000587_pt1 | contig 12980 bp, 14 predicted proteins | sample Colrivmet1546B02_FD_78442 | JGI IMG/M metagenome (GOLD analysis project Ga0102870, IMG submission 78442) | Estuarine microbial communities from the Columbia River estuary - metaG 1546B-02 | ecosystem: Environmental > Aquatic > Marine > Intertidal zone > Estuary | place: USA: Columbia River...
ACACCACCATGAAGCTCGTCGTCGCCATCATCAAACCCTTCAAACTCGAGGAAGTGAAGGATGCCCTCGCCGAAATCGGCATCGAGGGCATGACCGTAACCGAAGTCAAAGGCTTCGGCCGTCAGAAGGGACACACGGAAATCTACCGTGGTTCCGAGTACACGGTCGACTTCCTCCCCAAGGTAAAAATCGAAGCTGCCGTGGCAGACGAACAGGTCGAGAAGGCCATCGCCACCATTTCCAAGGCGGCCCACACCGGTAAGATCGGTGACGGTAAGATCTTCGTCTTCGAACTCACCGACGTCGTCCGCATCCGCACCGGCGAGCGCGGTCCAGCGGCTATCTAATTACCAGACCTACGTTGAATACAAAAGGGCGGCTTCGGCCGCCCTTTCTGTTGCGCGAGTGTGCCGACTGTTTACTTCTGAACGGCTGCCTTGGCAGCGGCGGCCGCTTCGGCCTTGGCCTTAAGCATCCCAGGTGAATTCCACTTGATCACGTGATAGGTCGCCGGCTGTTCCCCAGCGTTACGAATGGCGTGGTCGATATTAGCGGCCTGGAAGATGACGGAGCCTGGACCCAGCTTAACCCACTCGCCGGCGACAAGGGCCTCAACGACGCCCTCCTTGACGATGATGAGCTCTTCGTCGGCATGGCGATGCGGCGGGTGGGCCGAGATGCCTTTGTTGAGGGTCGTAATATGACACTCGAGCTCATCGAGTGTGGCCGTCGGGGCTTGGCAGACCTTGCGGCTAGCGCCGTTCGCTGAAGTCTTCACGACCAACTTCTCCCAATCAAAAGCCAGCGAGCCCATCGGCGGCTTGGCCGACTTAGGTTCGGGGGGAGAGGCCGCGGCAATGAAGCCGGGTAAACCGAGGCAGAGGGTGGCCGTAACGGCGACCAAGACGATATCACGACGAGTCAGAAGGGGCATGTCCCGACGCTAGTCGCTCATTTAGCGGGAGAAAGCGGAAAATGGTTTCACCCGCACACTTGCCCTCCCCACCCGCAGCCACCTAATCTCGCCCTATGCGTTGTCCCTCGCGAAGCCTCTCGCTCGCCCTCGTCGCCGCCCTCGTGGCCCTCGTTGGGTGTAAGCCGAAAGAAGACACTGCCGCCCAGATGGCCAAGGCCGGCATCCTGGTAATCAATAATAACGCCGAACCCTCGGGCCTCGATCCGCAGGAGGTCACTGGCCTACTGGAATCGCGCATCGTCTACTCCCTCTTCGAAGGCCTCGTGAACTATGATCCCGTCGACCTCCACCCCATTCCTGGAGTGGCGGAAAGCTGGACGATGGCGCCGGATGGCAAGACCTGGACCTTTAAACTTCGGGCCAACGCGCGCTGGTCCACCGGTGACCCGGTGACGGCGCAGGACTTCCTGTTCAGTTTCCAACGCATGCTCTCGCCGAAGTTCGGAGCCGAATACTCGTCGATGCTGCACTGCGTCCGTGGCGCCAAAGACTTCAACGAAGGGAAACTTAAAGACTTCAAACAGGTCGGCTTCAAGGCCACCGATGCACGCACGCTCGTCATCGAGCTCGATAATGCCGTCCCTTACTTCCTCCAGCTCATCTGCCACCACAGCTGGTTGCCCGTCCACCCACCGACGATTCTGAAGTTCGGCCACATGGAGGAGATGCATACGCTCTGGACCCGCCCCGGCAACCTCGTCGGCAACGGCGCTTTCACGCTGGAATCGTGGGCAGTCGCTCGCCGCATCATCGTCCGCAAGAACCCTGGCTATTGGGACGCCGCTAACGTCGCGCTAAACGGCGTGGAGTTCCGTGCCATCACCGACCTCTTCGCCGAAGAACGCGCCTTCCGCGGTGGCGAGCTCCACATCACTGGCACGGTACCGCCCTACAAGATTGTCCAGCTCCGCGAACAAAAGGCCCCGTTCCTCCGTCTCGACCCTTACCTCTCTTGCGCGTTCATCCGTATCAATACGGACGTCACAGGCAACGAGCCCGTGCGCAAGGCCTTGGCCGATGTCCGCGTCCGCCGGGCACTGGGTATGTCCATCGATCGCAACCTCATCGCTGAACGCGTCCTGCGGGCGGGCGAAACTCCGGCCCTTAACATGACGCCCCCAGGCACGGGCGGCTTCAAGTCCCGCCCCCAGTGGAGCACGGACCTCAACGAGGCGCGACGCTTACTCGCCGAGGCGGGCTATCCGGGCGGTCAAGGTTTCCCCAAACTGGAATACCTGCTGAACACCTCCGAAGGTTCCCAGATGGCCGCGCAGGCCTACCAAGAAATGTGGCGCAAGCAGCTCGGGGTGGAGATCGAACTCCGCAACCTCGACTGGAAGGTCTACCTCCGCTCTCTGCACAAGGGGGAGTACCAGATTGCGCGGTCGGCTTGGAGCGGCGACTACAACGACCCCAATACATTCTTGGAGATGTTCATCACCGGCAACGAGCTCAACCAGACCAACTGGAGCGACCCCGAATACGACCGGCTCATCGGCGCGGCGGCCCGCGAAATTGACCAGACCAAACGCTACGAATTCTTCCAGCAGGCCGAACAACGCTTGATTGAAGGGGCCCCCGTCATCCCGGTAGTCTTTAATAAGAATAAGTTCCTGATCCGCCCAGAGGTCCAAGGCTGGTACCCCACCCTCCTCGACCAGCACCCCCTGAACCGCGTGAAACTGGTGCCGGTGAAAGGAGATTGAAGCCCGCCCGAGGGCCGGCACACTTAAACGTACCTTAAAATAACATGCGCCTTCCTGCCCTCGCCCTCGCCGCCCTGCTGACCATCGCCACCGGCAGCCTCCAGTCTCAAGGCTTGGACGACCCAGCCAAGGTCCGCTTAGCCGACAACCCGTTCTCTAAACTGCGCGGCATCTCCTACTTCTTCATCGACGTCATCACCGTCGACCCGCGCCCAGAAGATGGCGACCTCCGTCAGGAACTCCGTGACGGAATCGAGCTGGAAATGCGCCGCGCGGGCATTACGCCGAAAGAATACAATGGCACGAACCCCGAAGCTTCGACCCCGCTCTTAACCGTTGAGATCCGTTTCGACCGTGGCCTCGGCCGCTATGCAGCCGACGTGACGCTTTTCATCCGCGATAACGCTACCATTGCGCGTAACCGCGAACCCGTCCTCGCCCAGACCTACGTTCAGACTAAGAAAGCCGTCGGCTCGTCCGACGCCACACTGACCAAGGAAATCAAGGGTCGCTCCCGGGAACTCGTCAGCGAGCTCATCGAAGGTATGAAGAAGGTTAAGTGAGCGCCCTTTCGCGTCTCCGCAGACTCTTCGAAAAATTTCACGGGGTCGGTGCGCCCCGTCCCAGCCGTTGGCCGCAATACTGGTAACCTTTATGTCTCACGAATACCGCCTCGCCGAACTCGGCATTGTGCTCCCCACGCCCCCGCCCGCCGCGGGTGCTTACGTCCCCGCTGTGCGCACGGGCAACTTACTCTACCTCGCGGGCACGTTGCCCATGAAGGATGGCAAAGTAGCTTCGCTCGGCAAAGTCGGGCGCGAAATCGACCTCGGGCAAGCGGCAGAAGCCGCCCGCCTCTGCACGCTCAACTCCCTGGCCAACGCCAAGGCGGCTTTAGGCTCACTGGACAAGGTGGTGCGCGTTGTGATGGTCAACGGCTTCGTCAACGGCATCGATGGCTTTAGCGATAGCCCCAAAGTGCTGAACGGCGCTTCGGAATTCCTCCTGCAAGTCTTCGGCGACGCGGGCAAACATGCTCGGGCCGCCGTATCAGTCAACGGGCTACCGCTGGGTGTCTCCGTCGAGGTCCAGATGGTCCTCGAAGTCCGCGACTAAGCGGCTTCAGCCTTCGGACACACCGACGTTCGGGAACTCGATTTCGAAGGCTGTGCGCCCGGGGGGCGGACCACAGTTACCGATTTGGGCACAGGCACGCTTCACGAGCTCAGCGACATGTGCGTCCTTCGGTCGATTAATCCATGAAGCAAAGTTAACCGTGCCACTGGCGTCGACCTTGACAACTACTCCGCAGGTGGCGGCCGAAGCTGCACCGTCTGAAGCGATAATGTCGGCCCAGGCCGACTTAAAACGCGCCGTCACGGTGCCGGCGTAGATTTGCTGTTCGGAAGCGCTCCCACCGTCGCCGCCGTTATTCCCTTCCCCGTAGTTACGCCCCTTCTTGATGCTGACGCTGCCGACGGAGCCGACGGAACCAGTGGAACGCCCCGTGCCACCCTTTTGTTTACTCTGAAAATCACTGAAGGTCGTGCGGCTCGTGGTCGCACCGGAGGTGGTGGTCTTACTCGTCTTGGCGTTGTCCGCCTTCGCGTTGGAACGCTCCGCATTGGCCTGCGCCTGCGCTTCGCGGGCTTCCGCTTTGATCTTCTCCACATCGAGGGGCTTAATCTTAACAATCTTGATACCGCTCTGGGTGCCGGATTCATGGCCACGGGCGACGCCCGCCTTCTCGCCGACTAAGCCAGCCTTACGGCCGGGAATCCCATCCAAGTTCACCAGTAAGATGTCCGTGGCCTCGATTGGTTCACCCGTGTAGCGGGCAGCATACCACGACGCCCCGACCAGCACAGCGACGATGCCGAGGTGAACCGCAATGGAACCGACGATGCCTTTGCTGCCTTCAGCCATGTTAGCGAATCTCCGAGTCAAGGCCGACCTTGGTCAGCCCTTTAGATTTAGCCAACGAGAGGACGTCGATGATTTTCTGATAGGCTAGGCCACCATCGCCGCGAACGCGGATGATGGGCTGATCCGCTTCAGGCATGGCGGCAATCTGGGCAAACTCCGCCTCCAACTGCTGCCGATTGACGGCGCGGTTACCGATGGCCAGGCCACCGTCAGCACCGATGGTTACAAAGCGGTACTGCGTCTTGGAGTCAGCCGCCTTACCCACGCCCTTATCGGATTTCGGCAAATTAATAGCGGTCGTCTGCTCAAGCACGGGCGTGGCAATCATGAAAATGATCAGGAGCACGAAGCAGAGGTCGAGCATCGGCGTGACGTTCAGCTCGCTGATGACGTGCAGACGAGACTGCTTGGAAAAAGAACGGGCCATGGTTACTGGGCGTCTTCCCAACCCGGCAATTCCCCAGGAGCGGCAGGCTCAGCGGCGGGCACGGGTGCAGTGCTCGCCGGGGCGGAGACCGCGGCAGCTTGGGCGACTGCGCGGCGCAGCAGCTCGCGCTGCTGTTGTTGTTCGTAGTTCAGGCGGGCCTCGGCTTCGAGTTCGAGTTCGACGCGGTCGGCCAAGGTGCTGGCGAAATTCTCAAGCTCGGTGCTCATGATCTTCACCTGCGTCAGCAAATAGTTGTAGCCGAAGGTCGCCGGGATGGCGACGAGTAGCCCGAGGGTGGTGGTCACTAATGCACCGCACACGCCCGGAGCGAGCTGCGCGATGCTGGCCTTTTCGGTCAAGGCACCGAACGTCACCATAACGCCCCACACCGTTCCCAACAGGCCTAAGAAAGGACCGCCGGAAACGAGCGAACTCAAGATGACCATCTTGTCTTCGTACTTCACCATCGTGCGGGAGAGTCCACGCTGCAGCGCATTCTCGACGTGCCCCATACAGAGACGCACATCGGACTGGCGGACTAAGCGGCCCTTGTGACGCTGCACCGCGGAGACGGCCTCGGCCACGAGGAATTCATAAGGGCAAAGATTACCACTGCCCGGAAAATTGAGCGCGATCACGGAGTGTTGATCACGGAGGCGACGGTCAAAGCCGTGATTACGACGACGGAGCTCTTGGACATCGGACCACTTCTGGATCATCGCACCCCAACCAATGAAGGAACAGATGACAAGGACAGCGGCGACGGCCAAACCAGCGCTGTCCATCTGACGGAAATACCAGAGGGCGCCCTTTTCGGTCTCGGCTGCCAGGACGATGGGTAGAACGGTGCAAAGCATTACCCCTAGGCAATCCAGCGGGAGCAGGGCTTCAACCTGAAAAGGTTTCGGCCCACGCTTGAAATATGCCCGTGAACGGTCAGCCTATTCCTTGATGGATCAACGCCCGTCCCAGTGCCAAGGCTGCACCCAGCCCTGTTCGACCTACTTCACCCTCGTCTCCGGGGGGAAGGCGGAGTCGTTCGGCTGTTGCCAAGCGTGCCCGGTCGTGACCGCCCCGGTCGCCGGCGGCCTACTCCCCTCCGTGGAACTAGGTTACAAGCTGAGCGTCCCTAGTCCGACCGGACGGGGCCGGTGCCCGTCTTGCGGTTTCCGCTGGCAGGACTTCGAGCGCACCCACCGCATCGGTTGCCCCACCTGCTATCAAGCTCACACGGAGCAGGTTTTGGCGACCATTGCCCGTCTCCAGCCTGGTATGGCCCACCAGGGCCGCCGACCACAGGCTTTGACGGCCGACCGCCAAGCCAAACTGGCGGCCTGCCAAGCGTTGCTAGCGGAAGCGGTTAAAGAAGAAGATTTTGAGTCGGCCGCGGCACTCCGCGACCAGATTGTCGCCCTCGAAGCGGGCAACCCCTCCAAGCAGGCCTAACCTTCCGCGTTGCCCGTTCGGCGGGAAGTACCACTGTGACGCGACATGAAGCCCACGGTTTTACTCACGAACGACGACGGGATTGGCACGGCCTTCCTCCATGCACTGGTGGCCGCCTGCCAAGCCGAAGGCTTTGCAGTCAAAGTAGCCGCACCTTCAGGTGAGCGCAGCTGGATTGGCCGGGCCTTCAGCCGGCACCGCGAGGTCACCGTGGCGGCCTACCCCGGCCTCGGCGACGAGGCTTGGTCGATCGACGGCACCCCCTCGGACTGCGTGAACATCGCCCTCAGCCACCTCCTCAAACAGAAGCCTGACGTGGTCCTTTCAGGCCTGAACATTGGCTTTAACGCCACGATGCCACTCTGCCTCAGTTCCGGCACCCTCGCGGGCGCGACCGAAGGCACGGCGTGGGGCATCCCCGCGGTGGCCTGCTCGCTCGACCTCGAGCAATCGATTTTTGAACGCGTCCACCGCGCCTCGTCCGAATGCCCACCGGAACTCCGCCCGCACCTTGAAACCGCCTGCCGGCATGCCGCACGCTTCGCTAAGGCTTTGGTCGGGCAGCCCCACCGTGGCCTCGAAGTCCACAGCCTCAACTACCCAGCCGGCGTGACGGACACGACTCCCATGGAACGCGCCAGCCCTGCCCTCCTCCGCCATGGCTCACTCTTCCAGCCTTCGGCGCTGGGCTTCCGCTTTACTTGGAATGATGGTGAAGCCATCGAACCCGAAGAAAACAGCGACCTCGCCGTTTTAGAGCGAGGTCTGATTAGCCACACGTTATTCGACTTCAGCCAAGTCGGCCAAATCTAAGCCGACGCGTCTCAGTGGCCGTGGTCATCGGCCTGCCCTACGCCCGCGATGGCGATCGGCAGGATGAGGGCGAGACCGGCGAAGCCAGCGACGGACCATGCCTTGGTGAGGCCGTGGTGCGAAAGGAAAGGCTCGAAAGCGATAAAGGTGGCTAGCGCCCAAGCACCCAAATGGGCGATGAAGACGAGCAGGCCGTTCTTAGCAGCTTCATTGGCACGACGCTGCAGGGCGATGGACAGGAAGCCGGCGAAGAAGATGGCCGAAATGATCAGGAGGAAAATCGCGAAGGGCGCCCAAAGGGCTTCGGCGTGGTGCTTGGTTTTGTCGTGATCCTTGGCAGCGGCCGCCAAGCCGACCTGTTTGGCTTCAGCCAAGGCGGACTTTTCGTCGAAAACCTTACCCTTGGCGGCGGCCTTGGCCTTGGTGAAAGCTTGGTCCTGCGCCTTTTGGGCGATGGCCTGCTCTTCCGCCTGGATAGCCCCCTGTGGCAGGGTGTGGGTCATGTAACCGAAGCTCAGCCAAGATAGGCCAGAGAAGACGACGGAAAGGAATACAAGGTTCACCAGGAAGCCGACGCGGCTCAGGGGCTTAGTAAGGTCCAGCGAGAAGGTCATAGGAAGGAAGCGGCAACCTAGGGGAGCAGGCCAAGCGTGCAAATCCAAACTTGGAATCTAACCCCAGTGCCTCCTGATTAGGCGGCAGCATGGCCTCCGACCTTCCCGAAACCGTCCTTTTCGACCTCGACGGCACCCTCGTCGACAACTTCGAGGCTATCCACCGGTGCTACGACGATGTCATGTCCATGATGGGACTCCCCAGCGTCACCCTCGAGGAAATCCGTCGTGCCGTTGGCGGCTCGGTCAACGTCACCGTCGTCAAACTCGCGGGCGAAGCCAACGGCCCCACCGCCACCCGCCTCTTCCGCGAACACTTCCCTTCCGTGATGTTCCATGGCCTCCGTGTCTACCCCGGCTGCGAAGAAATCCTCAAAGCCTTGCGGGCCCGCGGCGTCCGGACGGCCGTCTACACTAATAAGGACGATGAGAATTCGAAGAAGATCATGGCCCACCTCGGGCTAGCTCACCTCTTTGACGGTATCTTTGGCACGAACGTCCATCCTTGGCGCAAACCGCAGAAGGAGTTCAGCCACTTCGTCGTCAGCACGCTGAAGACGGACCCGCGCCGCACCGTCATGGTCGGCGACTCACCGTTCGATATCGAGACCGCCCGCAACGGACAGCTCGCGGCGATTCACTGCGTGACCACCGGCACCCACACCGCCGCCGAGCTCGCACCCTACCAGCCCGACTCAGTCCACGCCGGGCTCGCCGAACTGCAGAGGGATATCTTCGGTCTGTAAGGGATTGCTTCGGTCGAGTACGGGCGGAATGATGCCGCCACGCATGTCACCTCCGCGCGAAGATCCCCGCGGGCCCGAAATTAAGCTTTCGGGCGTGGTGGAACGTATCCTGTGGCTGGATGAGGAAACTCACTTCACCATCGCGGAGCTCTGCCCCGAGGCTGGCGAAAAGACCATCGTGCTTGGCAATATGACGGGCCTGCAATGCGGCGAGACTGTCGACCTCGTAGGTTTCTGGGAACGCCATCCGCAGCACGGCCCACAATTACGGGTTAAGAGCTTCACCTCCCGCCTGCCGTCCTCCGTGCACGGGATTCGGAAATACCTCGGGAGCGGCTTGATCAAGGGCATCGGCAAAACCTACGCCGATAAAATTGTCGCTAAATTCGGGGTGCGCACGTTCGACATCATCTCCAACCAATCGGCCCGCCTGCGCGAGGTGGACGGCATCGGACCCGGACGAGCTAAATCCATCAAGGCCGCCTGGGAAGACCAGAAGGCCCTCCGCGAGGTCATGGTCTTTCTCCAGACTTACGGCGTCACCAATGCGCTCTGCCTGCGCATCGTAAAGGCCTATGGCCAAGACGCGAAGAAGGTGCTCATCACCGAGCCGTACCGAGTTTGCCGGGAGGTCGAAGGGGTCGGCTTCAAGACCGCCGATAAGATTGCGCGTAACCTCGGCCTACCAACGGCGGGCCCGCAGCGGGTTGACGCCGGCATTTTGCACAGCCTCGAGGAACTCGAGGGCGAAGGTCATAGTGCCTACCCGGAAGAAGGCTTACTCGAAAAGTCGACCGAACTCCTTGAAGTCGACCGCGCCATCGTCCAGGACCGCATGAAGGTCCTGATGAAGGAGAACGCCGTGGGCGTGCTCGACGCTAAAGGCGTTCGTCTGTTGCAGCTCCGTCCGCAAGAAAACGCCGAGCGCTCCATCGCCACTTCTATTCGGCGTCTACGGGCCACCCCCAGCAGCCTACCAGCTATCCACGCCGAGAAGGCCGTGGCTTGGGCACAGGAACGCGCCGGCTTCGCCTTCTCGGAAGCTCAGTCTGTCGCCGTGATGATGGCCCTGCGCAGTAAAGTGGGCGTGCTCACCGGTGGCCCGGGGACGGGTAAGACGACTATTCTCAAGGCACTCTGCGACATCCTCGTCGCCAAGCGCGTCCGAGTGCTGCTCGGCGCCCCCACCGGCCGGGCCGCCAAGCGTATGCAGGAAGCGACACGCGTCCAAGCCTCGACCATCCACCGCTTGCTGAAGTTTGACCCGGCCGCCGGCGGCTTCACGGCCAACGCCGAGAACCCATTATCCGCGGACTTTGTCATCATCGACGAGTCGAGCATGCTGGATACTAAGCTCGCGGCGGCCTTACTCCGCGCCATCCCCGGCACGGCCCACCTCTTACTCGTGGGTGACGTCAATCAGCTCCCATCCGTCGGCGCTGGTAACGTCCTCGGCGACCTTATTGAATCCGGCGCTGCCGAGGTCACGCGCCTCGACACGGTCTTCCGCCAAGGCGCCCGCTCAGGGATTGTCACCGTCGCCCACGGCATTCTGCACGGGGACACGACCCCACCAACGCTCGTGGAGGACCCGACGAAACTCGATTTCACGCAGGACATCCACTTCGTCCGGGCGGACGACCCAGAGGCCTGCGTGCGCATGGTTACGCGGCTCTGCTGTGAGATTCTGCCGAAGGCGCTCCGGTTCGACCCGCTGCGTGACATCCAAGTGCTCGCCCCGATGCACAAAGGTTCAGGCGGCATTCAGGCCTTCAATACGGCCCTCCAGGAGAAACTCCGCGGGGCCGGGGCGCGCCCAGGACGTATCACCATCGGCGATAAAGTCATTCAAACGCGCAACAATTACGATAAGCTCGTCTTCAATGGGGACTTCGGCGTGGTCCTCGACGTGCAGGCCGAAAGCGGCGACCTACTCATCGACTTCGATGGGACCCGCGTGGAATTAGAGCGGGGCGAGCAAGGCGACTTACACTTAGCCTACGCGGTGAGCATCCATAAGTCGCAAGGGTCCGAATTCCCCGCCGTGGTGGTGCCCCTGCTCCGGCAGCACAGCATCATGCTCGCCCGCAACCTCGTCTATACGGCAGTAACGCGCGGCCGTAAGCAGGTCATCCTCGTCGGCGATCCCACCGCCTACGCGATGGCCGTGCGGAACGCATCCGACTCTCGTCGTATCACCGGACTGCTGCCCCGTCTGAAAGACGAGGCCTGCTCAGACGCGCACGCGCAACGTTCCACGGGTGACACCGAGTTGGTTGAGGACCTTGAGGTCGTTCCAGAGCTCGGTGCCGGTAATCTTGCCATCCAGGAGCGCTTGATAGCGCTCCAAGGTGCGCGTGACCGTGGCGGCATCTTCGTCGACAAATTCGATGCGGAAACGACGCACGCCCAAGGCCAGCAACTCGGTCGCGTATTCGGCGCCAGTCTGGGCGCGCGAATTGTACAAAGTATTTCGGCAACCGGCATCGGCCTTCAGGATGTGTTCAGCCCCGACGCGGTCGCGGAGCTTGACGCGGTGCTTATCGCACGGGCGGCCGCAATCGCGGTAATCCTTACCTTTTGAAAGGAAGGCACAGAATACGCAGTGCTCCATATGGAACATCGGCATGTGCTGGTGGAGGGTGACCTCAAACCACGCGGGCGGGGCGGACTTCAGCAACGCCGCCAGCTGGGCGGAATCAAGGTCATACGAGGCGGTGACGCCTTCGAGCCCGTGATGCTTAACGAGCCACTCGGCGGTGAGGCCATTGGCGATGTTGAGTGAGAAGTCGGCCCGGCGGCGCTTCCCGGCGAAGGCACGAAGGTCGTCGTGGTTACGGACGAGGTAGCCATCGGCTTCGCACGAAAGAACGATCTCGGTGATGCGGTCCTCGCCCTGTTTATGGACGCGCGGGCCCATGGCCCAGAACTCGACCTTACGGCCAGCTTCTTGCTCGTAGGCGCGGACACGGGCGACGGCGGCCCGGAACTTCTTGGGGTCTTCGAATTCAGCGTAGATGACGCGAGCACCCCACGCCAACGCTGGCTCAAGCTGCTCGGGCTCACGGATGACCGTGATGATTTCTGGCCTCGGCAAAGTTGCCGGCACGACTTCAACGGGCACCTGCCAAGCGGCGGAATCCTGCGGCAGCAACGTCCAAGCGGGCGGTACCTGCCGGAGCTCCGTGAGTCGCTCGGAGAGTTCGCGGCGGAGGCGATTGAGTTCGCTGACTGGGACAATGAGAGCGCCTTCGAGGTCTGCCTGGACTTCGCCGACTTCGTAACCTGTATCGCCTAGGCGGCCGAGCTGATCACGGAGGGTATCGACATCCATCGGACGCTTCTCTGCCAGGGCGCAGGGCATCGCGGAATCGGCGGCAACGACGTGCCCTTCCCCATCGTTAAATTCAACGCGTAACGGCTGACCTAGACGGCCGATGACCTTGACCGAAATCGCACGGCGGTAATTTGGCCGCTCACGGTCCCAAGATTCATGTAGGCGCTTATCGAGCTCTTGGTCTTTCGTCTTCCAGAGCAACGCGCCCGGGACGACCAGCGACCAATCCACGTCGGTTCGACCGAAGCGGACGAACGTGAGGCCACCACGAGCGGGCTCGAGGCCATGGACGAAACCGCCCTGCTCGCGTTCGGCCGGCTTACCTTGGTCAAAGACCACGCCATCACCAGGCTTCAAAGGCCCTTCGAGGCGCATCGTCACGCCATTGCTAGCGATGTCGACGACCGTGCCGAGTAACGTCCCGCGCTTCTTGCCGAAGCGGGCATGCACTAGGCGCTGGTTATCGATACCCCGCAGCCAACCCGTGTGGAGGCCACGGGAGAAAGTCATCTGCATCGCATAGTCCTCTTCACGCCGCACCTGTTGGGCGGCATGATCGGCATTGCCGTTTTTTTGGAATGCATCCCAAGCCGCATCCACCGCCCGGCGGTAAGCCTTGGTGATGGCAGCGACGTACTCGGGAGACTTCAGGCGACCCTCAATCTTCAACGACTTTACCCCGGCGCGAATTAAGTCGGGCACCACCTCGATACTCGCTAGGTCCTGGGGCGAGAGCAGGTAGGCCTTATCCCCGAGATCGCGAACGACCCCGTCGACGACCAGCTCGTAGGGCAAGCGGCAAGCTTGGGCGCACTCACCACGATTGGCCGAGCGACCACCGAGCGATTCACTGGTCAGACACTGGCCTGAATAGGCCACGCAGAGGGCGCCGTGGACAAAGACCTCGAGGTCGAGCGGTGCTTTTTTTGTACCCTGTTCGGCTTGGAGCTTCTCAATCTCTGGAATGGACACCTCGCGCCCGAGCACCG
>Ga0102870_1000613_pt1 | contig 12677 bp, 8 predicted proteins | sample Colrivmet1546B02_FD_78442 | JGI IMG/M metagenome (GOLD analysis project Ga0102870, IMG submission 78442) | Estuarine microbial communities from the Columbia River estuary - metaG 1546B-02 | ecosystem: Environmental > Aquatic > Marine > Intertidal zone > Estuary | place: USA: Columbia River...
CGCTTGCGCAGCGGATTGCGCCACATCTTTTACGCGGCGATTGCTTTCTCTTAGAGGGCGCAATTGGCGCTGGCAAAACCGCGTTCTCGCGCGCGTTAATTCGTGCACGACTGGGGCGTATGGAAGATGTCCCCTCGCCGACTTTCACGCTCGTTCAAGAATACGAGGACCCCGAGGGCGATATTTGGCATTGTGATCTTTACCGCCTCACCCATCCTGACGAGGCGTTCGAGCTTGGGCTAGACGACGCGTTCGAGCATGCGATCTGCCTCATTGAGTGGCCTGACCGGCTTGGCAGTGACCAACCAACCAATGCATCACGACTAACGTTTGAAGCCTTGGCAAATGGCCACCGCGTTACGATCCATTTGTCGGATACGATGCGCCCGCGACTAAGTGGAGTTGTAGGCTTTGCATGACACCGAGATCAACGCATGGCTTGCCCAATCAGAATGGCCGGAATGGACCAAGCACCCCATCGCGGGTGATGCGTCGTCGCGCCGTTATTTCCGCCTCAAGAAAGACGGCTGTTCACCGCTTATCCTGATGATCGACGTCGCGGGTGACACCGATCGTTTTGCTTTGATGTCTAGAGCGCTTTACGACTGGGGGCTGGCGGCCCCTGACATTTATTTTCACGATACCGCCGCTGGCATCATGGTCATCAGCGACCTTGGCACAACAGATTTTGCCGCGCATATCGCCTCCCATCCTGCTGACGAAGTGACGCTTTATCGCGCGACAACTGACGTTTTGCGAGTACTGCACGACAGCCCCAAAACCTTGCTACTCAATCGCATTACCCCTGAAGTAGCGGCTGACATGATTGGCCTCGCGGCAGAGCACTACGCAACTCAACAGTATTCTGGTGCCGCCTTGCGAGATGCGATGTTGCGGGCTTACACCAATTTGGTTAATCCAGACCCTCACCTTGCCTTGCGCGATTTTCATGCGGAAAACCTCATTTGGCGGCCTGCACAAGAGGGCAGTGATCGGGTCGGCCTTTTGGACTTCCAAGACGCCGTCTATGCGCCCGCAGGTTACGATTTGATGTCGCTTTTGCGGGATGCGCGGCGCGATGTTTCCCTAGCCGTAGCGGATGAAATGATGGCGCATTTTTGCACCCAAATCAGCAAAAACCAACCAGACATGTCCGCCCACCTTGCATGCGTCTCAGTGCAACGAAATCTGCGGATATTGGGGATTTTTGCGCGACTGGCAAGTCAGGACGGCAAGGTGAAATACCTCTCACTTTTGCCTCGCGTTTGGGATCATTTGTTGACCGACCTCGCACACCCCGCATTGTTGGATTTACGCAAAGTGGTCACAGCGAACCTTCCAACACCCACATCTGAAACCCTGCAACGATTGGGCGCAAAATGAACCCTCTGCCCGTCCTTCTTTTCGCAGCGGGATTTGGCACCCGCATGGGCCCGCTCACCCGTGAAAAACCAAAGCCGATGGTGAAAGTGGCAGGGCTGCCGTTGATCGATCACGCACTGAATTTGCTGACAGAAGCAAATACCCCAAAGGTCGTGAACCTCCACTACAAAGCCGAAATTCTGCGCGATCATTTGGCTGGTCGTGACATCCAGTTTTCTGACGAAAGCGACGCAATCCTAGAGACTGGTGGCGGCCTTCGGCGCGCGTTGCCGCTATTGGGGAAGTCAGTTGTCGCGACCCTAAACACCGATGCGATTTGGCAAGGGGTGAACCCTATTGAGACCCTGATAAATGCATGGCGACCCGAGATGGAAGCGCTGCTGCTTACCGTTCCAAAAGACCGCGCGATTGGCCATAAGGGCGCCGGAGATTTCATCGCCGACACCAATGGCCGCCTCACCAGAGGTGCGGGCGAGATTTATACGGGCCTGCAAATTGTGCGCACCGACGATCTTGTGAACATTCCCGAAGATGCGTTTTCAATGAACGTTTTGTGGAACCGCATCGCCGAGCGTGGAGGGTTATATGGTGCGTCCTTTTCTGGACGCTGGTGCGACGTTGGACAACCCGAGAGCATTGCCCTGGCCGAGCAGATGTTAGGCGAAACCGATGTTTGAAACCACAGACAGACCCCGCGTTTTTGGCATGGCACCCGGGGTGGATTTTGCCACGGCGTTGGTTGAGGGCCTGCAAGAACGCTTTGCCCATTTCACCCCTGCCCAATGGGCCCGGATCGAAATTTACGTGAACACGAGCCGTATGCAGCGGCGCATCCGCGAGGTTTTTGATAGCGGGCCAGCCCGACTATTGCCGCGTGTTCGCTTGATCACCGACCTCGCGAATGATCCGTTTGCGGATGTTGGTCCGCCTGCGGTTTCCAAACTGCGCCGACGATTGGAGTTGTCTCAATTTGTGGCAAAGCTTTTGGATCAAGACCCCGATCTTGCCCCGCGTGCGGCGCTCTATGATCTCTCAGACAGTCTCGCGAAATTGATGGAAGAAATGAACGGCGAAGGGGTGACGCCCGACGCGTTCGATAAGCTTGATGTCACCGACGAGTCTGGCCATTGGGATCGCGCCCTGCGGTTCTTGAAAATCGTAGCACCTTATTTTGATGGCAGCAAAGACCCCGACAAGGACCTGCGCTTGCGCCGCGTCATCGCGCAGATGGCAAGCGATTGGATAGCATCGCCTCCGAACCACCCCGTGATTATGGCGGGTTCGACGGGGTCGCGTGGTGCGTTCTCGCTGCTGATGCAAGCGGTCGCAAAACTGCCGCAAGGGGCGGTTGTTCTTCCGGGATATGATTTCGATTTGCCGCATGATGTTTGGGCCAGCATGGAGAACGATCTGGTCTCCGAGGATCATCCGCAATACCGCTTTCACAAGGTGATGCAGCAGCTTGACTTGCTGCCCGATGACATCACCGCTTGGAGCGAAACGCCCCCCGCGCACCCTTTGCGCAATGCGCTTGTTTCACTGTCCCTGCGCCCTGCCCCAGTGACCGACCAATGGTTGCGAGACGGGCCTGAATTGGGTGATTTGCAGGTCGCGACACATGGGCTGACTTTGATTGAGGCTGCGTCGCCCCGCGCCGAGGCGGAAGCGATTGCGCTGCGCCTGCGTGCCGCCGCCCAAGACGGAATTACCGCCGCTCTGATCTCCCCTGATCGGATGCTGACGCGCCAAGTGACCGCCGCACTTGATCGTTGGGATCTCAAGCCAGACGATAGTGCGGGCATGCCACTCGCGCTATCTCCTCCCGGTCGGATGCTACGCCATGTTGCGGATTTGTTTGGAAAGCCCGTGACAGGCGAGAGCCTTTTGACGCTGCTCAAACATCCGCTGTGCAATAGTGACAACGATGATCGTGGCCCCCATTTGCGGTTTGCGCGTGAGTTGGAATTGCAGTTGCGCCGTAAAGGTCCGCCATTTCCGACTGCCGATACTTTAGAGCAATGGGCGGGATCGGATGAGGCGCGGCAACCTTGGGCCGCTTGGGTTGGCGGGCTGATCACGGGTTTAGACGACCAGATTGAGCGCGACTTGGCGGATCATGTGAACGCGCATCTTGCTTTGGGCGACGTGCTTTGCGCGGGTCCACATGCCGAAGGGTCTGGTGGGCTTTGGAAAGAGGTCGCTGGCCGTGAAGCCAGACGTATTTGCGATAACTTGATTGCGCATGCCGACGCTGGCGGCGAGATGAATTGCACCGAATATGCAGCACTGTTTGGGGCTGTTCTGGCCGAAGGCATGGTGCGCAATCCTGACGGGGCGCATCCCAATATCCTGATCTGGGGCACGCTTGAAGCCCGCGTGCAGGGCGCCGATCTGATCATTCTTGGCGGCATGAACGAAGGTGTCTGGCCAGAGGCCGCCGCCCCCGATCCATGGCTCAATCGTAAGATGCGCAAGGATGCAGGGTTGTTGTTGCCTGAACGTCGCATCGGGCTTTCGGCGCATGATTACCAACAAGCGGTTGCGGGTAAAGAGGTCTGGATCAGTCGCGCCAAACGGTCTGCGGATGCGGAAACCGTGCCGTCACGCTGGGTCAATCGACTTGTGAACTTGTTGGGTGGTTTACCTGCGCAAGGCGGCGAAGATGCGCTGAAACGGATGCGGGCGGATGGCGATATCTGGCTCGCAAAAGCCGCGGCATTGTCGGAACCAGAGGAGGTGGTTGCCTCTGCGAAACGCCCATCGCCGCAACCCCCCATTGAGGCACGCCCCAAGACTATTTCGGTCACGCAGGTCAAAACCCTGATCCGCGATCCCTATGCGATTTATGCGCAAAAGGTGCTGCGTCTGCGGGAACTCGACCCGCTCGCGCCACGCGTTGATGCACCTTTGCGCGGTATGATTGTGCATGAAATTTTAGAGAAATTCATTGGCGGCGGCACCCAAGCTAGCGCCCCCAATGCCCGCGATATCCTGATGCAAATCGCGCATGATATTTTCGAGCGCGACTGCCCTTGGCCCACGATCCGCGCGCAATGGTTGTCGCGACTCGAACGCGTGGCCGATATTTATCTGGAAGGTGAACGCGCCCGCCAAGCCCGTGCCCTGGCCTCGAATATCGAAGTGAACGGTAAAATCGCCGTGGGGAATACCGGCGTGCAACTGACCTGTAAGGCGGATCGGATCGACCTGACCGTTGAGGGGACCGCACTGATATATGATTATAAAACAGGGCAAGTGCCATCGCTGAAAATGCAGGCGAACTTTGACAAACAGCTTTTGCTAGAGGCCGCAATGGTCGAGCTTGGGGCGTTTGACGGGATCGGGCGGTTGCCCGTTGATGGCGCTGCTTTTGTTGCAATAAACACCGATATGAAGGACGTGATAGCACCCTTGGATAAGAACCCCGCAATGGATGTTTGGGCGGACTTTCAAAAGCTACTGGACGAGTACAACGTGAAATCACGCGGCTATACCGCCCGCATGGCGATGTTTTCGCGCACCGACCCCAGCTATTACGACCACCTCGCACGGTTTGGCGAATGGGACACCAGCAACGACGCCGCGCCAGAGGACCTGACATGATCCGCAACGACGCCACCCAACGGCAGGTCGATGCCGCCGATCCGCGCAATTCCACTTGGCTGTCTGCGAACGCGGGTTCGGGAAAAACCCGGGTGCTGACGGACCGTGTGGCGCGGCTTTTGTTTGATGGTGTTGAGCCGCAGAACATTCTTTGCCTGACCTACACCAAGGCGGCTGCCGCCGAGATGCAGAACCGCCTGTTCAAACGCCTTGGTGCTTGGGCGATGATGGGCGACGACGATCTGCGCCACGATCTGATGGAGCTTGGGACCGAGGGGGCCATTGATGCGACCCGATTAAAAAGCGCACGCCAACTTTTCGCCCGCGCGGTTGAGACTCCGGGTGGTTTGAAAATCCAGACGATCCACTCTTTCTGCGCAGGTGTTTTGCGCCGCTTCCCGCTTGAGGCGGGTATCAGCCCACAGTTCCGCGAAATGGAAGATGTGACCGCCAAAGCCCTGCGTGCCGAGGTCGTTGATGACATGGTCATCGGGCGGCATCGCAGACAAGTCGAGGGGTTGCTGGCGCATTTTACCGGCGCTGACCTTACCGATTTGACCCAAGAAATCGCGGGTAAGCGCGAGGCACTATCCGTGCGGCCAAGTGATGCTGCGCTGCGGGAAAGCCTTGATCTAGCCCTCGGCGTTACGCGCGAAAACCTGATCAAATCGGTATTCATGGACGGTGCGACAGAGACCCTGACGAACCTGATCCCCGTTTTGCGCAAGGGATCTCCGACAGATGCCAAGGCCGCTGGCGTACTGGGGTCGCTCAATCTGTCGGGCAAGCCGTCGCTGTATGACGTCGGCATTCTGGAAGGGCTTTTCCTATTTGGCGCGAAAGCCAAGGCGCCCTTTGCCGCGAAATACGACTCCTTTCCGACCAAGGGAACGCGCGAAGCGAACCCCGAATTGATCGAGGAATTGCACCCAATCATGGAGGCCGTGGAGGCAAATCGCCAAAGCTGCCTTGCCCTGCTCGCCTATGAAAAGACGACAGCGCTTTATGACTTCGCCGACGTATTCCTCCCCGCCTATGAGACGCGCAAACTATCGCTTGGCATGCTTGATTTCGACGACTTGATCGGCAAGGCCAAGGCATTGCTAACGGATGAAAAGGTCGCGCAATGGGTGCTGTTCCGCCTTGATGGCGGCATTGATCACGTGCTGGTCGACGAGGCCCAAGACACGAGCCCGAACCAATGGGCCGTGATCAAACAATTGACCCACGAATTCACCGCTGGCGTCGGCGCGAACCCCGACAAAGAGCGCACGATTTTCGTCGTGGGCGATGTGAAGCAGTCGATCTATTCGTTCCAAGGGGCCGCACCCGAGGCGTTTGATCAGATGCGCCACCACTTTAGCGAGGCCTTGGCGCATGTTGGCCGCAACCTTGCTGATATGTCGCTGAACTATTCCTTCCGCTCGTCGCAAGCGATCTTGCGCGTGGTGGACGAAACCTTCAGCGGCCCGCAATCCATGGGCATGCCGACCGAGAGCAGCCACCTCGCGTTTAAGGCCGATATGCCGGGGCGCGTTGATCTATGGCCCGTGGTCGAAAAGGTGGGGGACGAGCAAGAGCGCAAATGGTTCGTCCCTGTCGATCAACCCAGCGAGACCAGCGAAATTGTTGTGATGGCAAACCGCGTGGCGTCGCAGATCAAACATATGATCGCGCATGAAACCTTGCCCGTCGAGATTGGCAACACAGGCACCTATAACCATCGCCCGATTACCGAGGGTGATATTCTGATCCTTGTGCGGGGGCGCAAAACGGGGCTGTTTTCCGAGATGATCCGTGCGTGTAAAGCGGCGGATTTAAAGATTGCGGGTGCGGACAGATTGCGGGTCGGGGCCGAGCTTGCTGTGCGAGACCTCACGGCGCTTCTGTCGTTCCTTGCCTTGCCTGAGGATGACCTGTCGCTGGCGTCTGCGTTGAAATCTCCGTTGTTTGGTTGGACCGAGCAGGACTTGTTTACGCTGGCCCATCATCGGCCCGAGAAAGGGTTTTTGTGGTCCGCCCTTCGTGCAGCCGATGGGCATGACGCCACGAAAGCGATCTTGCGGGATCTACGAAAGCAGGCCGACTTTTTACGCCCCTACGACCTGATCGAGCGTATTTTGACACGCCACAAAGGGCGTCTTAACCTGCTCGCCCGCCTTGGGATTGAGGCAGAGGATGGGATCGACGCACTGCTCTCGCAAGCCTTGGTTTACGAATCCACTGGCGCGCCAAGCCTAACGGGTTTTCTTGCTGCGATGCAGACAGATGACCTGGAGGTCAAACGTCAGATGGATAGCCAAGGCGACCGCATTCGCGTGATGACGGTGCATGGGGCCAAGGGGTTAGAGAGTCCGATTGTGTTCCTGCCCGACACTGCCAAGAAAAAGAACGAAGTGCGTGCGGATCTGTATCCTGCTGGCAATCACATGATCTGGAAAACGAAAGCGGATTCCGCGTCTGAGGCGCAGGGTGCGCTGAAGGATGAATTGGCCGAAGCCCAGAATGAGGAAAACATGCGCCTGCTTTACGTCGCGATGACGCGTGCGGAAAAATGGCTGGTGATTGGTGCTGCGGGTGATGTCGGTGACGGCAGCGAGAGTTGGTATTCGCTTGTTGCGTGTGCGATGGAACATGCTGGCGCTGTGAAGGAGAGTTGTGGTGGTTTGGACATCTGTCGCTTTACCCATGAGGAATGGAAAAGTGGTGAACTTGAGGACGTGAAGCGCACAGAAATCGCAAAAGTCGCGGCTCCTGTTTTTGCCGACTTACCCACAATCATGAAATCCAAAACCGTGTCACCTTCTGACCTGAATGGCGCAAAAATCATCGCAGGAGATCAAAGCGAACAGGACGAAGATTACGCAAAGGCACGCGGCACGGCGATCCACTTGTTGCTCGAACATTTACCTTTGGTCACCAAAGACAAGCGCGACGACTTGGCTAAACAATTGCTGTCGGGCATGGATGAAGGCCTCGCCAATGACGCCGAAATTCCTGCTCATGTTTGCAAAGTGCTAGATGCCCCCGCGCTTGCGCATCTCTGGACCAAAGACGCGCTCACCGAGGTCGATATCACCGCCCAAGTCGGCGATATCCGCTTTCACGGCGCGATTGACCGCTTTTTGATCAGCGACACCAAGGTCACGGCCATCGACTACAAATCGAACCGCCTTGTGCCTGATACGCCTGAGCAGACTCCAGAAGGGTTACTGCGGCAAATGGCGGCTTATGCGGCAGGGCTGGCAAAGGTGTTCCCCGATCACGAAATCGAGGTAGCGATCCTGTGGACCCACACAGCGACATTGATGCCCATTCCCCCGAAACTTGTTGCAGAGGCTCTCAACCGCGTGACTGCGCCTTGACCAATCGCGCCGCGGTTCATAGGTTCCGTTCAAATCAAATCGTCCAAGGAGAGCCGAAATGGCAACCGTAGCAGTAACAGACGCAACATTTGACGCCGAAGTGCGCCAGTCCGACATTCCAGTCGTCGTAGACTTCTGGGCAGAATGGTGTGGCCCATGCAAACAAATCGGCCCAGCGCTTGAAGAATTGTCCATCGAAATGGCTGGCAAAGTGAAGATCGTTAAGGTCAACGTGGACGAAAACCCGAACTCCCCCGCTCAAATGGGCGTGCGCGGCATCCCTGCGCTGTTCGTTTTCAAAAACGGCGAAGTTGTTTCCAACAAAGCTGGCGCAGCCCCAAAGGCCGCCATTCAGGGCTGGATCGAAGAGTCGATCTAATCTGACGCGAAATAAGCGGAATTGGGCGCCCAAGTGGCGCCCTTTTTTATGTCCGCCTTGTCGCCCCACCGATCCATTGCCATATAGGCTGTAACAAACGAAGGACCCGACAGATGGCAAAAGAAGAATTTCCCGGTTGGCACGGCACCACGATCATCGGCGTGCGCAAAGGTGGCAAAGTTGTCATCGCAGGTGACGGTCAAGTGAGCCTTGGCCAAACCGTGATCAAAGGCACCGCCCGTAAGGTGCGCCGCCTTTCCCCCGGCGGCATGGATGTGATCGCGGGTTTTGCGGGATCAACTGCTGACGCGTTCACGCTGCTAGAGCGGCTTGAGAAAAAGCTGGAGGCGACCCCCGGTCAACTTGCCCGCGCCTCTGTTGAGCTGGCGAAAGATTGGCGGACCGATAAGTATTTGCAAAAGCTGGAGGCGATGCTGATTGTCTCTGACGGAAAAGAGCTTTTCGTGATTACCGGTGCCGGTGACGTGCTTGAGCCTGAACATGACGTGACCGCTATTGGATCGGGCGGCAACTTTGCCCTCGCTGCGGGTCGCGCCTTGATGGATACTGATCTCGACGCTGAGGAGATTGCCCGCAAAGCGATGGCGATTGCCGCCGACATTTGCGTTTACACCAATGGGAAGCTGACCGTGGAAACGATCAACGCATGATAGGTCGCGACGATCTCAAGGCTGCCGTTGGTGCGGGCATCGTGACAGAGGCGCAAGCCGCGTCGCTTGCGGGCCTTGCTGATAGCCGTCGTGGGGCGCGAAGCGATCTAGCGATTGGCGACGAGCCGTTTGAACTGTTCAAAGGGTTCAACGAAATTTACATCGTCGTTGGTCTGCTTATCTTATCCTTTGGTTGGGCCAGCTTTGTCGGAATTGCCTACGCGTCGCAAATTTCAAATCCTCAACAATTTGCGCTGCTATATGGTGGCGCTGGTACCGCAGCGCTCTGGCTTTTATCCGAATATTTCGTCCGCCGCCGCCGCATGGTCGCCCCCGCAATTGCGCTATCTATCCTATTTGCGATTAACGCGGCCCTCGCCATGACCGCCTATTTCGCTCAGCCGTTTATGGTCGCCCAAGCGGATTACTCCTCGCTACCGTGGCCGTTCGCAGTCGGCACCTTTACCCTCGTGATCTACTGGTTCCGCTTCCGTGTGCCGTTCGCCATGGCGATGATCGCTGTCGGCTGCTTCATCGTGGCCATCCTGATGGCGGCAACGTCCCAAGGCACACCGCAAAGCCCAAGCGACCTGTTCCTACTTTCCGCTGGCGGGCCATTCGCGTGGATCACATTGTTGCTCGGCCTTGCCGTTTTCGCGGTGGTGATGATGTTTGATATGTCGGACCCGCACCGCGTCACGCGCCGTGCGGCAAACGGGTTTTGGTTGCACGTCGTGGCCGCCCCTGCGCTTGTGAACACCATCGCTCTCACGCTTTTGGATCGCGATGCGAATTGGGCGCTGTTTGGCGTCATGATGGTCTTTGCCGTGGTTGCGATTATCATTGATCGTCGTTCATTCCTGATCGCCGCTATCGGCTATATCCTCGCCCTCGCCTCGACGGTTTTCGACGGAGATAGTGCCGCGATGACAGTGCTATTGCTTGGCGTGATCCTCCTCCTTCTTGGTGCGTTTTGGGAAAAAATCCGCGCGCGCCTTCTTCGCCTTTTGCCGCGGTTTGTGCCGCTGCACAGGCTACCACCTTCCAACATCTAAAGGACTGACATGACAGACCTGACCCCCCGCGAGATTGTCTCGGAACTTGATCGTTACATCATCGGCCAGAACGACGCGAAACGCGCCGTTGCTGTGGCCCTGCGCAACCGTTGGCGGCGCAAGCAGCTTGGCGATGATCTGCGTGACGAGGTTTATCCAAAGAACATCCTGATGATCGGACCGACTGGCGTTGGTAAAACCGAGATCTCGCGTCGATTGGCAAAGCTGGCCCGCGCTCCGTTCATTAAGGTCGAAGCGACGAAGTTTACCGAGGTCGGCTACGTTGGCCGTGACGTCGAACAGATCATACGCGACCTGATTGAAAACGCGATCATCGACACCCGCGAACACATGCGCGAAGACGTGAAAGCGAAAGCCTATGAGGCCGCTGAAGAACGCGTTATTACCGCCGTTGCTGGCGCTGATGCGCGTAGCGGGACGCGTGAATTGTTTAGGAAGAAACTGAAGTCAGGCGAGCTTGACGACAGGATAATCGAGCTTGAGCTTGCCGATACGTCTAACCGCATGGGCGGTTTTGAAATCCCAGGCCAGCCGGGTGGCATGGGCGGCATGATGAACCTTGGCGAATTGTTCGGGAAAATGGGCGGCCGGACGGTCAAAAAGAAGATGACAGTTGCGGATAGCTATGAGGCACTGGTCGCGGATGAGGCGGATAAGCTTCTCGACGACGAAGCCGTGACCAAAATCGCGCTTGAAGCCGTAGAGCAAAACGGCATCGTATTCCTTGATGAAATCGACAAAGTTTGTGCGCGCGCCGACGCCCGTGGTGCTGACGTATCCCGCGAAGGTGTGCAGCGCGATTTGCTGCCGTTGATCGAAGGTACGACAGTGTCCACCAAATACGGCCCGATCAAAACAGACCACATCCTGTTCATCGCATCGGGTGCGTTTCACGTGGCGAAACCGTCCGATTTGCTACCTGAACTTCAAGGTCGCTTGCCGATCCGCGTAGAACTTCGCGCGCTAACAGAGGCCGATTTCGTGCGCATCCTGACCGAAACCGACAATGCGCTTACGCTGCAATATTCCGCATTGATGGCGACGGAAGAGGTCACCGTGACCTTCTCTGAGGACGGGATCAAAGCCTTGGCCAAGATCGCGGCGGAAGTGAATGAGAGCGTCGAGAATATCGGGGCCCGCAGGCTATACACCGTAATCGAGCGCGTGTTCGAAGATCTGTCGTTCAACGCACCAGACCGCGCAGGCGACGCAATCACCGTCGATGCGGCATTTGTCGAGATGCATTTGGGCGAACTTTCCCGCTCCACTGATTTGTCGCGCTACGTACTTTAGGGCTTTTCCCTGCCGCCGTTCGCGCCCATGAATGGCGGCATGAAAACAGGCTACATTTCCTTTGTCCGCGAAAACGCGCCCTTCCTTGCGACGGGTGCGCTTTTGTCGTTCATGTCCTGCCTTGGGCAGACGTTTTTCATCTCGATCTTTGGCGGTGAGATCCGCGAAAGCTTCAACCTCTCCAACGGCGATTGGGGCCTCCTGTATATGGTCGGCACGATGGCCTCGGCAGCGGTCATGGTTTTTGCGGGCGGATTGGCTGACATATTCCGTGTGCGCACATTGGGGATTTTCGTTGTCGCAGGGCTGGCACTAGCTTCGCTTGCAATGGCTTTCAACGCGACATTGGCTGGTCTCGTGTTCGTCATCTTCGCACTGCGCTTCCTTGGGCAAGGCATGGCGACACATGTGTCCGCTGTCGCCATGGCACGCTGGTTTATCGCCACGCGAGGTCGCGCTTTGGCCGTCGCGGGATTGGGCTTTATGATCGGCGAGGCGACGTTGCCGCTCACAATGGTCTGGATGAAATCGCATGTAGAATGGCGCACGCTTTGGATCGGCTTCGCAGTGTTTTGCGTCGCCATGTGCCCAGTCATTTATCACCTGCTAAAGCTTGAACGCACACCACAAAGCACGGCGCAATCAAACGCCACCCTCGGCATGATGGGCCGCCATTGGACACGCCGCGAGGCGCTCACCCACCCCCTGTTCTGGCTGCTCGTCCCTGCAATTGTCTGCTTTTCAGGGTTCGGCACCGTATTCTGGTTCCACCAAGCCCACTTCGCAGAGATCAAAGGATGGTCGCACCTCGCGCGCGTAGCCGTCTTCCCCCTTGGCACTGCGACACTCGTACTCAGCACGATATTCTTCGTCTGGGCGAATGACCGCTTTGGCGTGATCCGCTTGC
>Ga0102870_1000626_pt1 | contig 12507 bp, 12 predicted proteins | sample Colrivmet1546B02_FD_78442 | JGI IMG/M metagenome (GOLD analysis project Ga0102870, IMG submission 78442) | Estuarine microbial communities from the Columbia River estuary - metaG 1546B-02 | ecosystem: Environmental > Aquatic > Marine > Intertidal zone > Estuary | place: USA: Columbia River...
AATGACAACAGAAAATCCATTTAAGTACTTCAAAACTTCACCCAAAATTATCCGCTTAGCGGTTATGTATTACGTGCGTTACCCTCTTAGTTTTCGCCAAGTTGAAGATATCTTGCATGAACGCGGTATTGATATCTGTCACGAAACTGTACGGTTCTGGGTAGATCGGTTTGGTTCAAAATTTGCTAAGGAAATTCGAAAGAAGAGGGCGGATCAACACTCAAACTGGCAATGGCATTTAGATGAAGTCTTTGTCAAAATAAATGGAGAACGCTTTTACCTATGGCGCGCGGTTGATCATGAAGGGGAAGTTCTTGAATGTTACGTTACAAAGCGACGTAATAAAGCAGCTGCAAAGAAGTTTCTCATAAAAGCAATGCGTAAACACGGCTCACCAAAGATTATAACAACGGATAAGTTGCCATCTTACGGTGCCGCTTTTCGTGAAATTGGCGTTGCCGACAAGCAATTATGTGGAGGCCGGTCCAACAACAGATGTGAAAACTCACACTTACCGTTTCGACGGCGAGAGCGAGCAATGCAGTTATTTAAAACAGCAGCCGCGCTCCAGAGGTTTGCCAGTTATCACAGTCAAATATACAACCACTTCAATCATGAAAGACATCTTCAAAACAGACAAACTTATAAGCAAAAACGCACAACTGCTCTTAAGGAGTGGTTCCAAATCTGCGCTTCATAGGTTTATGTGATCATGGCACTTTGAGATGGGTGTGGCTTTGTCTGACAACACCGTTGCTGATGCTATAAGGATATCCAAAAGAAGAGGGTGGGCTAAGATTTGAACTGCCAATGACATTTAGTCGAAGTCGGTTACCAAAGCTTGTTTATCTGAGAACACTGTATGTTTGATACTTAAGGCTTTTGTATTAGCTATCTTTAGCCTGCATTTTAATTCTAGATTGGCCTAAGTTAGGGTGTAACAATCCTGCTAGGCTCCAAGCACCAAATAGAGCAATGCCACTTAATGCAAACACTCCATTGAGTGGAGCAAATAATAAAACAATCCATGCTGCTCCTGGTGTTAAAATTCCAGATACATCTCTATAGCTAGAATAAATTGCTGACATCTCTGTACGTTCAGATGGCTTCACGGCCAATAAAAAAGGGAGACCAGCACTGACATCTAACAATATCAAAAAAAATGACCCACACATAAGAGCTGCAACAGCAAATATAGGTATTCCTGCAGTTATATAGGCTAAAATAAACAATATTGCGCTTGCTAAAAATCCTGTACGAACTGCAATTTTTATAGATTTTCTTTTTATCCAGCGTAGCATCAGGGGGGTAATGAATAATGCTGAATTGGTAAGCGATAGTAAGGATCCACCCAGTTCTTCACTCAGTCCGTTTTCAACAGCAAAAATTGGAAGATAAACTACATAAACCCACCATCCACTTGAGCGAACTACTGCAAATGTCCACCCGGACACTAAGCGGCGACGCCTTAAAAATTTAGGAAAATAGGCTAGTGAGTTGGTGGGGGATGCAATAGATTTCACTATTAATTTTCCATTACCAAGCCGCATGAAGAGAAACATTCCTAACATCCCAAAGGTCGCAAAAGTAGCAATCAAAAATGGAGCTGGTTCCCACCATTTAAATAAAAATACACCTAAAACTGGACCAACAGTCCAACCTAGTGCTGAATAAAACATTCGAGAAGTTTCACAATTCCCCAGTTCAATCTTTGATATGTAATCTAAAACATAAGCATTGAAACAAACAAAGGTTAGGACTACTGCCACAGTATTTAATAGTAAGCCAATTACTATTGCAGTAGCAGTTCCAAGTATTGCTAAAAGGCTACCAATAGCGAACATTAAGACACCAACAATATATACCCATCTGCGTGGTAAATATCTCGTTACTATTGGAACTAAAAGACCAGCAATCAGAGATGTAATTCCAATAATAAAATAAATTAATGACACCATTTGGGCATCTTGTAATGTGCGAAACATCAATAGTGGAAAAACTGAAATCAAAATACCTCGGGCTACTGCTTCAAATGCCGCTAGCATTGCAAAGCCACGAACAGAAGGTGCAGGTGCGTGGCGAAGCCATTCGGGAATTCGGCGTTCATGCATGGATATTCTCTATATAAATATTTCGTAAAGCTTTATTTATTTCTATTAAAAAGCTGTATGCATTGGTTTGCTAAATGCGACCTTGATTGTGTCGCTCATGTGAGATTTTAAGATATTAATATATTAAATATTATTAGTGAGGTTACGTTGCAATCGGTAAGCTCCAAAACTTCCATGAAATGGAAGGTTTTAGATATTAAACCATTGTAACGATCTCGGTGTGGTTTATTTGCTTCTGGTGTTGATGGGTATTCTTAAAGACTTTGTCTGACAACACTTTTTAAACAACGAGTTTGCCCAAGAAATCGTCACAAGATAATAATTGTTGTTTTGAAATAAACTCGTCTGCCTGATGCCCTTGGCCTGACATTGAGCCAGGGCCACACACTATAGTTGGCACGCCCATCTGTGAAAGTATCCCGGCCTCAGTCCCAAAATCAACTTTTATTTTATCTGTATTTGTAATGGAAATGAGCTTCTTGATGAGTTCATGATTGGATTTCATTTCAAAATATGGATAAGCGTTGATTATTTCAATGCCGACAGCTTGTACCCCATTATTTTTTTCAAAACGGCGGGCGATAGCATCAATATGAATGATTAAATCATCAGTATTTTGTGCTTCAAGATGCCTAATTTCAAATAACATTTCGGCATGATTTGGTACTATATTTAAAGCTTCACCGCCTGAAAGCTTTCCAACATGAATAGTGGTATATGGAATATCATAATCAAAATCAAATGGTCCTGATTTAGCGAGTTGATTTTGCATATTCCTTAAACCAGACATGAAATCTGCCGCAATATGCAATGCATTGTCAAATTGTGGTGCGAGTGAGGAATGTCCCGCTTGACCAGTAAAAGATGCACGATAAGCAGTTTTACCTTTGTGGCCCAAAGCGATTTTCATTTCAGTTGGCTCACCAACAATACAAAGCTGTGGTGCACGTAATAACGGTGCCAATTGTGCTTTCATTTGTTGTAAACCCACGCATCCAATCTCTTCGTCATATGAAATAAGCAGCGCAAGTGGTTTGGAGAGTTTTTTATCATTGATACGGGAAGCCAAGGCGAGCATGGAAGCCAAAAATCCCTTCATATCTGTTGTGCCGCGACCATAATATCGATCGCCCGCAGTGGTTAATTTAAAAGGTGGATATGTCCACTTTTGACCCTCAACTGTTACAACATCTGAGTGTGCTGAAAGAAGTAAGCCGCCTTCAATCGCTGGCCCAATCTCGGCGTAAATTCCAGCCTTTGTACCGCAAGGCGCATGCAAACGGGTCACACGAAATTCAAACTGAACAAGAAATTTTTCAACGAAATCAATTAGCTCTAAGTTACTCTTAGTGTTGGTGGTTTCAAACGAAACCAAAGTATCGAGGATTTCTAATGTTTTTGTCACTTCATTTCCTCACGGCATAGGTCTAAAAAAGCTGAGTAGATGCGGCGGGTTGTCAACCCTTTGAGTGAGAGTAATCCGACTGGTAAAGGTGGCACTTCACTTTCCAGTGGTACAAATATCAATGGTTTGCCATCTGGAGCATGTGTGCCTATGGGCCTGTAATTAATTACTGAATAGCCAAATCCATTTGCAACAAGACTTCTCGCCACAGCAAGATCTTTTGTACGTTCTGCTATTATAGGCCTTGGCCCCGTTCGACTAAAAAATGATAAAAAATAGTCAGAGCTAAGGGGTAAATCCAGAAGAACCATTGCGTGACCAGTGAGCTGTTCTACCGTTAGTATTTTATTGTTTGCAAGCGGGTGGTCAGGTGCAAGCATAACAAATGGGGGTAGAGATTTTATTGCTTGAAACTCTAAGTCTTTGGGTAAATCTATTGCATAACTTATAGCCAGATCGATATCACCTTGACGTAAAGCAGTAAAAATTTCTGATTGCGTTAACTCGCTTTGACTCAATTTTACTGCAGGATGTGCGGCCTCAAAGCTACGCCGCAGTTTTGGGACAACAATTTGTGCAAAAGAAACCAAACACCCAAGTTGCAGATGGCCTTGAATAGAATGGGAAACCATACCAGCCATACGCGTAAGTTCGGACGCATCGTTTAAAACTATCTCGGCTTGAGTTGACAGGGTGCGACCAGCTTCAGTCAAAGATAACCCTTGTGGGCGTCTGCGAACAAACAAAGCAGCACCAAGATCTTTTTCAAATTGAGAAAGTGCTGTCGAAATTGAAGGTGAGGACACGTTTAAAATACGACTTGTGGCTGCGATGCTACCTGTTTGAGCAGTTACAGTAAAATATTCAAGCTGACGTAAGGTAAATCGTAGTTGCATTTAGGTATGTTGACGCAGATGGAAATGTCTGTCAATCGTCACCAGGAACACCATAAGATGGGGCCTCTCGTGGGTCAATTGCACGTTGGACATAGGCGTCAAGTTGAGGTTTGTAAATATCCCATGCATTTGCTACCTCTTCGATCGGGCAATTTTTAGTCCAGTCACACCGTAAATCAGCAATAGGCCAAGTCATCTTATCTACAATCTTCATACCTGCCGAATGAACTGGCCCCGCTTCGCCACCGGCAGCTAAACCTGACCGCATAGCTGCAATTAGCCTATCTCCAATATGCCCATCAGATGAAATGAATCCATCAACGATTGCTTGGGGGACTCTATCATTGGCTAAAAGGTTTCCGCCCGCAGCAACGTCTTTTCCCTCAGCTTGCGTCCAAATGCCGAGTGAGTTTGGTCCAGAATGAATGGATGTTAAGCCTTCATTATCAATTACTAGAACTTGTCTATATTCAATGAATTTTCCGATTGATTTAATATCTTGTATGGTTTGCGCAGCAGATAATCCCGTTTGCATTAAATCAAGTGCAAGAGGCCCAAGCGTTGGATCTGTAACGTTTTGTGATGCGACCGCACCAACTTTTGCACGGGCATACGAACATCGAGCCGCAACAGCGGGTGAAGAAGATGAAATGGCGATGCCAAACATACCAGTTTTAGCGCAACGAGCAACGAGTGAAAATGTCATGCTGGTATTACCGCTGTACCATCAATTTCAACAAGCCATTCAGGTCGTGCGAGCGCCTGCACAACGAGACCTGTTGATACAGGGTAAACTCCCTTAATGTATTCTCCCATCGTGCGATAGACCGCCTCACGATGGCGTACATCTGTGATGTATACAACAACTTTAACAAGATGACTCATATCACCTCCGGCTTCCTCAATAAGTTGTTTAATGTTTTGCATAACTTTGTGTGTTTGTTCGATTGGGTCATGACTTCTTATGTTAATCGCATTATCTAGATTTTGGGGACATTGACCTCTCAACCAGACGATCTTATCAGAAGCATTAGTCACTACTGCCTGACATAGATCATTATCAAGATTTTGCTCTGGGTAAGTTTCAGCGGTATTGAATTTGCGGATACGCGTATGTGTCATTTCTATTCCTATGTTTGGTAGTGAGCGGCAAGCCAAAGTTGAAAATCACGAATTGTTCCCTCATAGTCGTCTTCTGCCAAAGGCCCTGAACCTGCATGATAAGAGCTGAGTGAAACTTGTAACCGTTCAAGTTTTTCACGATCTTCTTGGTTCACTTTTTGCCAAAGAGCAACCCGATCAGCAATCGTGCTTTCATCAAGGTCATTGCTGTAGGTTGAAAGTGTCCACTTCACTTTGATCTGTCCTGCATTGAGAGGGAATATGCTTAATGAGACTAAAAGGCTAGCTGCTTGGCTTACGACCTGAGTTGGGAAAATCGAAAACAATGTTGAGCGTAGGCGCTCATCTTCTGTCAGATTTGGTCCGCCAAGTCCGCGTTGCGGAGTATTTTTTGGGTAATTTGCTGCATAAGAAGTAAATCCATACCCAGTCAAAAGTTTGCGAGCGAGACCTGTAGGTGTGTAATCATGAAGAGTTTCAGGATGTACGACTGAAAGATGATATCCTTCCATAAAGTTCTCAACAAGGCATTTCCAATTAGTATTCCAGATCTCCTCTTCGACATGGGCAAGTTTGAATTTTTCAGTCTCGAAATTTGACAGCAAATCAGTGAGGCTAGGGTGCTCAAACGGTTTGACTTCTGCGCTTAAGTTTACATAAATGAAACCATTCCAAATGTGGCTATTGTGCCTATACAGACCACAATTTTTAGATTCAAAGCCAGCATTTTTCATCCTTGGTGCGCGTAAAAGTATGCCATCAAGATCGTATGTCCAAGCATGGTAAGAACAAATGAAACGTTTTGTACTACCTGTACCCTCAGCAAGTGGCATCCCGCGATGGCGGCATACATTAGCTAGAACTACTATTTCAGCATCGCTTTGACGCACAATAAGCAAAGGTTCATTTAAAAGCTGAGCAGTGAAGAAATCTCCTGAATTAGGGATTTCATCAACACGTCCAAGGCTATGCCATCCGCGGCGCAAGATTGTTTCTACTTCCTCATGAAAATATTCTTCATCCGTATAAAACGCTCCTGGAATACCCATTGCGCGATCGGATGGTAAAGATGCAATATCTTGAAGAATGGTTGAAAGTGATGACATTGCTAATCCTCCATAATAAAATTTGGTTTAAATGAAGAATCCATTCGGCTCATTAAATATTGTGCAAAATCAAAATTTGGGCGTTCAAGATGAGATAAATGGCCTGGTTTAGCACCATCTGATGAAAGGCCACGAAAGACTTTTTCTGTACACCCCTTGTCTTCAATATTCACTTGATCAAGTAAAGATTTTAGGTCGCTTAAATTTTTTTGAGCTTCTTTGTCGTCTTTATAATCATTAGACATCCCACCGCCAAAGCGGATGTGAACCTTAGAGGGTCCCTTTGGGTGGAGGCTCAGATACCAAAAATACCCAGGTGTGAGCGTAATAAGTAAACTAGGATATATTGCTAAAAGATAAGTTGTACGCCGCTCTTCACCCTTGAGACGGTTATTATCTTGATGTGCCATTGCAATTCGTAAAGACTTGTCTTTTAAGATCGTATGATAATTAAATGCCTTACGTCCCGGTGGACAAATCATCTCATCAAGCTTGGATAAGCCTCCAATTGTGCCAGCATGGCAAACCGGTAAATGATAACTCTCCATAAAATTCTCGGCTAAAATTTTCCAATTGGTATCCCATAAATGTTCTTCAAAAAAGGTTTCAGAATAGTTACTCATGTCGTAACCCTTAACCAATTGTTCTACCTCAACGAGTTCTTTGGAAACTGGCTTTGCATCCGGATTAAGATTAATAAACACCCAGCCAAGCCATTCTTCGCAAGCAATTGTAGGTAATCTGTATTGATTTTTACAAAAGGCCTTGTTTGCGTTCATGGCGGGTGCTCCGCGCAAACTTCCATCCAAATTATAGGTCCAGGCATGGTATGGGCAGACTATAACTTTAGCCGATCCACGCCCACTTAGTAAGGTGGACATTCGATGTCGACATACATTTGACATTGCACGAAGATTGTTATCGTGATCGCGAAGTATAATCACTGGCTGTTCTGCAAGATCACAAGTTACATAATCACCAGGCTTTGCTAAAGCGCTCGCTCTACCTACGCAAAACCAATCTTTTTTGAAGATTTGTTCAAGCTCTGCTTTGTTAAATTCTTGCGAGGTGTAAACTTGAGGTGGCATAGCTCGAGATTCTTCAAATGATGTAGATACATTCGCACGCAAAGCGTCAATTTGAACTTGTGCTGGATGGTCAATGTTCATTTATTACTCCTTTGTCACAAAGCTACCGGACGGTAATTACGATAATTACGCTGTATCTCTATTTGGTCAGCAATATATGCAGCATCATGCCAAACGCCCCAAATGAATGTGGATCCGCGGCGTGATTGCCAAGGAAGACCTAAAAAATACAACCCAGGTTCAGGTGAAACTCCACGTTGATGGAAAGGCGCTCCGTTGGTGTTGAAGGCACGAGGAAGATTGATCCAGCTAAAATCTTGTTCATATCCAGTAGCCCAAATAATGTTATGAATACCCTCTTTTTCGATGTCTAACTCAAGAATTGGATTCTTGAGACATTGAGGGTTCTTTAGAAGAATATGCGCTTTTGGTTCATCTGGTAAATCTATACCAAATTTTTCAAGGTAAGCATCAGCTTTTGCTAGTAGATCTAGATAATTTGCATCACCATCAGCAATATTTTTTTTCAGATCATTACTTATAATTAGTTTGCCGTTTTTGTAGTCAGAAGCACGGCCAAGTAGCACCATTCCATCATGGGCAAATTTGCGAAAATCAACTGTTTTCCCACCCTGAGCACCACTAACCGAAATGGTTACATGTTCTGTTCCAGGTGTTTTAGCTGATAAATCCCACAATCCTAACACGCCAAGCCACCAACAGTAATCTCTGTTTCTGTAGGATCGGGGTGGGCGGTCATGTGGTCCAACACATAAAAATACTTTACGTCCGGCGCGTTGAAGTTCATCAGCGATTTGACCACCGGAGGACCCTGCACCAATAACTAGTATAGCACCTTTATTAAGTTGATCTGGGTTTCTATAATCGGCGGAATGTAATTGAGTTATTTCTGATCTATCTGGAATAATTTTTGGGAAGATTGGTCGCTGAAATGCTCCAGTTGAACAAATCACGTTCTGCGCTTCAATTGCGCCTTGAGAGGTTTCAACAATAAGACCAGCACGCCCGTCAATACGCTTAGCAGAATGAACCTCAACTCCTGTACGAATAGGGGCTTTATGTTTCATAGCAAAATTATTTAATGCATCAGCCACCTCATCTTTGGGTGGGAAACCTTCAGGTCCAGTTTGCGGGAATTCCATGCCTGGGAAACAATCATGCCATGCTGGACCGTTGGCAACGAGTGAATCCCATCGCCGTGAGCGCCAGCTTTCAGCAATCCGATCACGTTCAATGACCAAGTGATCTATCCCATAGCGCGATAAATTAGCACTAGCGGCAATTCCAGCTTGTCCCGCTCCAATTATGAGTGTGTTTATGCGTTCGACCATTTTTTTTTCAGTATTTTCATACTAGTTTGCAGATATTAAATCTTTGAAAAAGTAAAAAAAATCTATGATCAACTTAGTTTTTTCCTAAGTTCAATTTAAATCTGTTCAAACATCTGTAATTATCATTAAATACGCGTTTACTTGTTCAAACAGCACCGTTTATAGAATTAGCAGATTGGCCTACGACAGTTGTATAGATTGGACGCGTTCAGGCCAGATGATGGTCTTTTGTCCGCAATCCGTGAGGCTGGAACAAGCCAGCACCACCTTTGGCTGGGCAGTATGTGTATTGGTGCGCAACTGGGTGCTGCATCGTCTTATTCGGTGTTTGAGGTGATAGGGGGTGAAGGATCGGCAGGCTCTACTGCTGGGTGCTTTCTTCTATCAGCTGCATCACCTTTACTACGACTGCAATTACGGCAATGGCTAGCCACAAATGGTTTGACACTTTCCAAGACAGATCTGAAGACGCGACACGTCTTACAAGAAACCCTAAGCGCACAATGCATAACTGACAGGCTGAGAGACTTTTTAAAGGGTATTGTAAGACAAACTTGACGTAATATTGCTTGCTCCCTAATCTTTAAGGTTAGAGTATTATTTTTTAAAAAAACTTTGAAAAATTACTTAAGGCTTTTTAACCATTGAGCGTATTAGCATAATCTGATGCTCCAGTTCGCATGTTTAACAGCGCCTTCGGTTATGCTATGTCAGCCATTTGAGAAGTATCGGTACAATGAGGCTTGTAAGCAGAGCATTGAGTGCCATGGCAATTCCTGCATAAGCGCCGGCAATCGGGTTAACCTTAAACGCCCGAGCGGTGCCAATCCCATGGGCTGCGACACCAGCAGCGAAACCGCGCGCCTGCCAATCGGTGATACTGAGGATATTCATCAACGGCGTAACGATGATTGCACCAATGATGCCGGTGAGAATAACCAAAACTGCCGTCAAAGTTGGAATGCCGCCGATTGCTTCTGAGATGCCCAAAGCAACTGGAGCTGTGGTGGATTTCGGAGCCAATGAGAGCAATACATTCATTGGCAGATCAAAAGCCTGTGCCAATAAAATAGCTGATCCTGCCGCTACTGCAGAGCCGGCCACAAGGGCGCATAAAATTGGAACAACGGATTTTTGTATTGTGGCGCGGTTGTCCCAAAGAGGCAGGGCCAGAGCGACGGTTGCGGGCCCAAGAAGAAAATGGATAAATTGGGCGCCCTCGAAATAGGTGCCATAATTAGTGTTTGTAAAAATAAGTATTGGTGAGAGTAGAGCAACGGAAATAAGCACCGGATTGGCCCAAGGTGGGTTGCGCAACCTCTCAGAAACCTTCTCGGCAACTAGATATGCGCCAATAGTTGCTGTGAGCCAGAGTAAGGGTGTGGTAGACAGATAGCTCCAAAGGTTCACAAAATTATTCATTTTACCCATCTCATCATAAGCCGTTTCATGGCGATAAAAGTGGCAACGGTTACAAGCATCGACAGAACAGTGGAAAGCGTTAATATAACAAGCAAAGCGACCCAATCAGACGATAAAACCTCTAAATTCCATATGACTCCCACACCGGCTGGCACAAACATTAAAGAAAGATGGGCCAAGATCACTTGGATTGTAGGGCGCAAACTGCTGGACAATGTTGGTAGCAAGGCCAATGCTGCAAGCAAAATAACCAAACCTAGGACAGGTCCGGGTATAGGTAGTCCTAATCCACGCGCAATAAATTCACCTGCTAGTTGACAACCAAGAAGTAATCCCAAAGTTTGAAGCATAATCGACAAAACCCTTTGTTTGCAAAATAAAATATAAAATGCCTGAAATTATTCAGGAATATTTATAAATTATTATTTACCATAATTTGGCCTTACAATTGAAGAAAAAAGTTTTTTTAGTCTATGAATGTAAAGTGATGGGAATCAAAAATAAAAATCTTTTAGGTTTCTAAGATACTGTTCTCACATTTTTTTAGTTTGGGCAGCACGAATTCACATTTAGACTACATCTCTATAAAATGTTTAACCAAACCGCCATCCACATAATACGAAAGAAGCCCACAAGATTTTATATTGATTATCTTTATTAAGTAATCCAAACTATGTTAATAATATAACTAAAATTTGAGGTTTTAGAAAACTCGTATTTGAGTGGACCGTCTTTTATGGAGATCAAATTGGATTGGGATGATCGGTATTCGATAGATGATTATTTATTTGGTCAAAAGCCAGCGCAAGCGTTACTGCGAAATGAAAAATACTTAGTGCCTAAAGGTAAAACACTATTGATTGCGGACGGCGAGGGACGAAATTCTGTTTACCTTGCTAAAAGAGGCTTCAAAGTTACATCATCGGATAACTCGGTTGTTGCCCAGGAAAAGGCTAAAACTTTAGCGGATAGTCACGGCGTAAAGGTATATTTCAAGTTAGAGGATTTTTTTGATATTGATTGGTCAAAGGAACAGTATGATAATATTGTTGGTATCTGTTTTCAGTTTATCCCACCTGAATTAATTGAAGAAGTATTTAAAGGATTCCGCTCAGCAACAAAAAAAGGTGGAACAATATTGATTCACGGGTACACTCCCAAACAAATAAAATATGGTACTGGTGGACCTAAAGATGTGTCTTTGATGTATACAGAAAAGACTTTTACCCGTTCATTTAATATTTCAGAAATTCATTTTCTGGAAGAATATGAAGCTACCATATCAGAAGGTCCTGGCCACAGTGGAAAATCTTCTATGATTGATTTCGTTGCGCAGTTATGAACGCGTAAAGCCATCTACAAAATCTGATGCTTGATTTACTCAGTCAGGCGATACAGCCATCTGCTTCCCCAGATTGTAAACTAGCCCATAATACGGTTTTAATTGTTGAATAAACAAATCATTTCCAAACGACAATTACTTGTCGTTTCCGACAAGACAGGCTGTTCAAGCATAACTATAATTTTACAATATCTAATCTGATTTGTTTAAATCAGATTTGTCATTAAACTTTCTGTATGTGGAGTAAATCCGTGTATTATCTTAATAGTTGGAATAAATGCTTTGGATATCAAAGATGAGCAAAATGTCGATAAGATTGTGCCAGCAGGATCTTCACGTCGTGGCGGTCGAAGCAATCGATTAAATAGATCAACGGCAAGTCAATCTACATCCACACATGGCCCATTGGAAGCGCGAAATATTCCAGAATATGGACTTTTAAATGAGGATGCTTTGGTCGCTTTAGAGACACAAGCTGATTGGATTTTAAAAGAAATTGGCGTTGAGTTTCGTGGTGATAAAGTTGCTTTAGATCTGTTCCGTAGAGCTGGGGCAGATGTTCAAGGAGAGCGTGTACGTTTCGACAAAGGCCATGCGCGTACACTGTGCTCAACAGCACCAACTTCATATAAGCTCCACGGACGCGACCCAAAACACACAGTA
>Ga0102870_1000627_pt1 | contig 12464 bp, 11 predicted proteins | sample Colrivmet1546B02_FD_78442 | JGI IMG/M metagenome (GOLD analysis project Ga0102870, IMG submission 78442) | Estuarine microbial communities from the Columbia River estuary - metaG 1546B-02 | ecosystem: Environmental > Aquatic > Marine > Intertidal zone > Estuary | place: USA: Columbia River...
AACTCGCGCAACACCGAAATGCAAACCCCTTTTGGCCCTACCCTGTGCCGCAGCATGCACTATTGCAAAAACTGCCTGAATGCATTTGAAGCGTTTAAACCCGTTTCGTAACGATTAATTCACGATCCAAGTAATTTGGGTAGAATTACCCCCCACTTTCGCATCAACGCAGTACAACCCTGAGGCCAACTTTCGGTTCATTTCGATTTTCTCGTTTGTATTCGCTACGCCAGTCCAAACCACCCTTCCGCTGGCATCGTAAATCGAAACGGCAAGAGGCATCGACATCGGAAAAGCCAGTTCAAACGATTGATCTAGACTTGGATTGGGGAACAATATGGGTTTGGCCGAAACAATATCTTCAGTGCCGTAGGTAGGTTCATGCAACATACACCACGCGTCCATTTTCTTCCAAGCATTGAAACACTGAAGCACGCCGCCGGTAACGCAAACCGTGTCCAATGACTTATTGGGCTCCACAGAAGTTAAAATCCAATTTCGCATCAAACCGATTGCGCTATCGGAGTTAACCGACATCAAATCCAGGTAGTGTTTACATACTACAGAATTGAGCCACGCCACGGTCCCAGCTATCATCGGTGCAGCAAACGAGGTACCCTGTTCTCCCTTATATGGAGACGCCGGATTGATTTGAAGCGGTATAGCGGTATATACATCGCCCCCAGGCGCAGCAATATCCACCGAAGTCGTTCCATGCCCAGCCTGATCAAATTGTTTATTTAAACGCGTGCTAGAGGTCACTATCAAACCATCAGAAAGACATAAGCTAGGAATATCGCCTTCTTTTTCCACGTCGATATTACTATTGGTTGTTGCACCTGCACTTATGATCCCAACCGAAGCCAAAGAATCAAACATCGCACACCAAATGGGCGCTTCGTTGGCAAAGGCTTTATCGAGTCCAACCGACATATTCAAGGCTACTACGTTTGCTCCCTCCTTGCCCTGTGAATTAATCCATCTCTTTTTTTGTCGATACGCATACAACATACTCCGCACCACCCCCACTTCTCCATCGGCTCCCTTGGTTGAGTAACAAAGCAGCGGCATCATTTTCACTTGCCAAATCACACCGGAAACGCCAATTCCATTGTTTCCTCTTGCGCCCAAAACGCCAGCGACTGATGTGCCATGGCCATAAAAAATGGATTCTGAATTAAAGACTATGGGCGTACTATCACCGCCATTCCAACCCCAATAATCATCGGTGTAACCATTGTTATCGTCGTCTTTTCCGTTCCAAGGAATTTCTTTTCGATTCACCCAAATATTCTCGCGCAAATCGGGATGTGAGGTATCCATTCCATCGTCGACCACCGCAACAACAAGCGTATCGCCATAGCGATTTACACCCGCCATTCCTTGTTCCCAGGCCAGGGGCATTTGTATAACATCTAAATAACGTTGTTGGGGAAGCAGCGGATCATTGGGAGTAAGCGACCTGCGTTGGATATAATGTTCAGGTTGGAAGATAAATGAAACTCCAGCCAAATTGGCTTTGGCTTTCAGTTCTAGTAGAACGGATTCATTGCCCACGAATCGATACAATCCAAATGATTCATCCTGACATTTGAGCTTGTTTGATAGATAGACTGACGATGGCTCCTTCAGAATGGATTTGATCCACGCAGATGAAACACGCACCATGTAGGTATTGGGAATTACGTTTGATACGATTGCGGTTGTGGGCAAAGACTGCGCTTGAATCAGATTTACTGACAAACTCCAGATCATCAGGAAACTGGCGACAAAAATCACACGACGAATGGCTTTATCACTTCCCAGCATATTTCAAAAATAAAGCCCCGATCGCAGATCGGGGCTTTATTTTTGAAATAGTTTCGTAAAAGTTTAGTTACCACCGCTAGGGCTGGTAGTTGCAGGTGTTGCAGTACCATTGCTTGCAGGTGCAGAACTTGTAGCACCGCTCGTTGCTGCACCAGTAGTATCGGTGGCTGCGGGAGTAGCTGAAGGCTTTGGCTTATTCGCTTTGGCTTTCACTTTAACAATATAATCGTCGATGCGTTTCTTCACAGCAATCGTAGCCTCGTCTTCCGGACGGATTTCAATCACTTTCCCATAATAATAACTCGCCTTTTCATAATCCTTACGCTTTTGAGCAAAGAAGGCCATATTACGATATGCATTCTCGCGATCGTTTACAAATTTTACTCGCTGCGTAGAATCCAATTTGCCCATCCAACGTTCAAAGGCGGCGGTCACATTCCCAGTAGAATCATTGGCATCCAAGCCAGCCCAGGTTGTTGCAATCAAATAGTAACCGGTTAGGTAGTTGGTGTCGTTTGTGATCAACTCTTGATAAATCTTCAATGCATCCGCATTTCTGCCTGTGGCGGCCAAACAGCGACCTTCAAAATAGAGATCTCTAGAATTGAGGACACCGGCCAATTTCTTTCTCTTTAATTCCAAGACGCCGTAGGCTTGCTCATAGCTCTTACCATTGAAATACAAATCTTGGATACGTTGGTACGACTTGATGCTGGTTTTGCCAGTATCAGACAATACCATAGACAAAATCGAATAACTCGAAGCGGCCATCATTTGCTTGGTGGTATCGTTTCCAGAAGCCAAACCTGAGCGATACATCAAAATGGCTTTAATGAAATTCTCACTGCTCTGCAATTCGCGTCCCTGAGGCTTGATATATTGTTGTTCGTAATTGTAAAAATAGTAATTCAAAGCAGAATCAATCAAACGGCGCTTTGCTTTGTCTTTTTCAGCGATGGCATAAGCGATTACACCATAAATATTTGGAATGCTCTTCACTGCGAGCAATTTGTTTCCTTCTGAAATACAACGATCAAAATCACCGCCCAAATACAAAGTTTGCACGTAGAATTTACGAGCCGTAATATTATCGTTTCTGCGCAGATACTCTTCGTAGAAATACACCGCAGAATCGCGCTCTTTCATCAAAGAAAATACTTCTGCCTTTTGACGGTAAGCGGGGGCAAAGTTTACATCTAAAGCCAAGGCTTCGTCCAATTTGGCAATCGACAACGGATAGGCACTTGCGCGGGCATATACTTTGGCTTGACGCAAAATCGGTCTAGGATCGGCCGGTGCATCATAACTCGCTACGATGTACTGCTGAATTGCATCTGATGAGTTGGTAGGATTTTGCACCAACATCGCATCGCCCAATAGAATTTTGGCTTCAAAATCCTGGTTACTATTCTTTAGGTAATCGATGGCGCGGGCAGCATATGCTTTCAACTGCTCACTCGTTCCAAATTCCACCATCAAATAAACACGAGCGATTTCTTTATTGAGAACAGGTCTCAATTTCTTTTTGGCGGCCGATGCTTGAGCAAAAAACACTTCAGCGCCTTGCGTATTGAACTTACGCAACTCCATATGACCCTTCCCGATTAAATTGTAAGGGTTGGTTGGAGCAATACCTAAACCATCATTAAACATTTTTACGGCGCTCATTGAATCACCTTTAGCCAAGTAATTCAATCCAGCCCAGTAGTAATTATCGCCAACTTTTGGCTTTTTGACGATCAGATCTTTGTAAACCTGTTCTGCCTTTTCAAATTCTTCGTTTCGGGTGTAACGCTGACCATCAGCAATTGTTTGTGCAGTGGCGGTTGATAGACCAACCAAGACACTTAAAATGAGAGAAATACTTATCTTTTTCATCGGGTGCAAAAAAACTATGTAATTGTTATATATGTGTTAAGACTTTCAAAAATTATTCCAAATATTATTAATTTTCTAATTGTATGGTTCGCGCAGGGGGCAAAGCGGGTGATAATCCACTTTTCTTCAAAATTACTTGTCCGCTTTGATCACAACAAAAGGCCAAAAAACCTTGCGCCAATCCAGAATACCCTTGAAGATCGTAGCCCATTATTATTCGTATAAATGGGTATTGCTTGGCGAAAACTTGGGATTGGTATGGCAAATGGAACTCTCTAGAAACAGGATGTTGAACTTCCAAAACTTTAACCTGCTTGCGATTGAACCTAGCCAAAGTATCTCCGCGATCCGCAATCCAGTTGGAACCCACAAAACCTAGCGCTCCGGGGGTCTTTTTGACATAGTCAAAAACAGCTTGTGGCGATGCAAATTGCACCACCTTTGGCAACGACAGTTTCCCGTTTGGCTGCGCGGCATTCTTTTTATAAAACTCCTCTAAATCATTGTAAATCAAGTCGTTTTTCAACATCGCAAATACCAATTTTTCATTACTCCTACCCCATGCCGAGCATTTGCCAGACATCATCAAGCAAAGTGAATCTACCGAAATCCGACCATTGGGATTGCTTCGATTGACAATAAATGCCGTTGCGCCCATTCCGATATCGTGAGATCTAACTTTGATTTGTCGCGATTCTAAGGCATCAATCATTGCAGAATCAAAGGTGTGATTGATATATAAGGCCGTAATCTTTTTGTCCCTCACCCCTTCAAGCAATGCGATGGGAGCCATAAATTTGGCTGTGATATGGGCTTTTGGATACAAATCATGAAATCTATCAATCAACTGGACAAACAACAGGCTGTCGTTCAAATCCACCGCGATTTCCAATTCCCCCTTGGTTGGAATATCGTTTCGCTTTCCCTTGTGCTCCATATCCAAGCAAGCTGAAAACGCAGCGGTCGCAAAAACAAAAAATAGGATTTGTTTAATCTTTCGATGCATGTTGTCCCTTTTTTAAGAGCAAATACCCATTTACTGCCCTAAATAATCCCCACAAAAATAAAAAACCCACGATGGGCCAGGTGCCATACCCCCAAATATCAATGTTGTCTTTCTGAAAAAAAACTACAGCAAACGACCAAAATGCAATTGCACTAATCCAATGATACCAGTGGTTGGTTTTTAACATACTACAAAAATAAACGAAAAGGGGCCCACAATGTTTTGTAGGCCCCTTTATTCCCAAAAAATTTGGGCGTATTAATTAAAATCTTATTTAACCATCATCGTTTTGCTCACACTGCTACCACCTGCAATCAGGGTGTAAGTGTAGACGCCACTAGACAAAGCATCCGCATTGATTACCAATTCATGGTTTCCTTTGTACAATCCGTTGTGTTTTTGGGTTTGAACCAAAGCACCCATGGCATTGCGAACTTCCAAGGTAACATCACCAGGAGTTGTCAAGTAGATCAACACTTTGGTATTGCTACTGAAAGGGTTTGGATAGTTTTGATTCACTACCATCACCTCACCAATATTGGGTTGATCAACAGAAGCGATACCAATTGTACCTGCCAAGATTTCAGAAACTGGGATGGCTTGATAATTAATCAAGTTCAATACTACAGGGTGGTTACCGAAGTTAGCGCTGTTGTTTTGCAAGTTTGTACCTGCAATTTCATCTTGCTGCCAATGCATGTGAACGAAACCATCAGCTACACGACAAGTTGAAGCGAAATCGTCTTCTTTTCCAATTACCTGAGTCACGTTTTGAGACTCACTCCAAGTAGCACCACCATCGGTTGAATAAACGATACCGATATCGCGGAAGTTTGCACCCAAATCAGAGATATCCAATTCTACTGGAATGCTATATAAACAGAAGATATTTCCATTGGCATCCATCGCTGATGATGGTTGACGCATACAAGATGTATTTCCCAAGCGGGCTACTGTACTCAGTCCCGACGGAACGGCACCACTTGAGAGTGCTGCGTAGGTAGATTGTTCCATTTTATTTACACCGTCTCCATCAGAATCAAAAGAAGCACCTGAGGCAATTATAGAAGTTTTATCCGTTGCTTCAGACCAATGCATCATATATTGGTAAGATGGATAAAAACTGTAGCTCTCATCGGTAGTATCAGTATCCAAAACACGTGATAAGCCCCAAAATACATGAAGTTTATTGTTTTTATCGATGATCACATCACAAGTACCATCATTGGTAAATGGAGTATCGTTCATCAACTGATTACCAGTCCAAGGGGCGTATTTGAAAGTATCAACGATGATACGAGTAAATGTATTGCCTCCGTCTGAGCTCTTCCAAGCGATTACACCTTGCATCATATCGGCATTCACAATCGCAACGGTATTTCCTTTTACATCAATTGTATACTGATCCGCACCACCACTGTTTGTCAATGTACTATCAAAACCAGGCAATGAAGTGTGTTGCTTATCCCAAGTCACACCGCCATTTTTAGAACGGCTGTAAACCATAGGAGCAAATACACCGTTTCTCTTTGGAGCACGCGCTTCGCCCGGGGCTGCAGAATCTGTATAAGAACAGATCAAGTGAATAGCATCACCATTGTTTGCAGTTCTAGCCCAAATTGGCTTGTAAGGAGGCTCTTTCAGGATATTTGTAACTGTAGTTGGGCGTGAAGAAGCTGAACTACTGGTTGTCATGTAGAAACCACCACTGGTTGCGTCGTGACCGATGGTAAATACGCTTCCGTTAGACAAAACGCCTACGTTGGCCCAACCCGTTCTTACGTTTTCAACGCGGTTACTATCGGAAGGCTGCCACTTTCCGGCTGCACTGCGGAAATTATACCCACTTCCACGGCCTGGGAAACCCACGGCATCAGAGGTAGAGGTTGTCCAAGCAGCAGAAATTGCACCATCGGTATGCATCGCCAAACGGTGAGGCATTGCATAGTTGGTTTGCAAATCGTAGTAAGTTGAACCGATTCGGATAAAAGCTTTTTGGTTTAGACCACGAGCCGTAACGGTTTTTTTAGTTTTAGGAGCAACACCGAATCCACCATTATCGGCTTTATCGATGAGCACTTTGGATTGTGAGGTCAATACTGGATTGCCCTGATTGGCGGTTACAGTAGACAAACTCACCTGTGCAGTTGCCAGACCAGCGGCAAAGACAGAAATAGCTAATACGTATAATTTTTTCATAATCTAAATTTAAGAATTACAAATAAAGGAAAAATAATATGAAAAAACACATTAAACGCGTTGCGGGGCGCGAAGAATTCCTAATACAGTTTCAATTAATATCTCTCCGTCCGAGGCCCCTCCCCTGTGTACTCCCTTTAATTTAAGGTCGAGTAGTTTGATTTGATTGAATGCACGCTCCATATCACCCGGTAAATAATTCTTTGCAGCAATCATATATTCTTCCACAAAAAAGGGATTCACACCCAATGTAGACGCCACTTCGCCTTTGGAGGCACCGGGCATTTGTTGCACCAATAAAATCTTACCAAAGTATCCATGTAGGTTGCTCACCATGCGTAGAATTTCACCTTTTTCGGCCCGGGCCGACATATGATGTGCGATTTGGATGGCTTTATTGAAATTCTTTAGGCCCAAGGCCGACTGCAATTCAAAAACATTGTATTCACGGTTAAATCCTACGTTGGCCTCTACGTGAACGGGTCTAATAAACTCATCTTTTACATTGATCATGAGTTTATCCAATTCGTTGTGAATCAGCGGGAGATCGGCACCTAATAACTCCACTAACATTTGAATTGCGGCGCCATCAATACTGCGGCCTTTTTGTCTGAGATATTCGGGCAACCAATCTTTGATTTGATAATCGCGCAGTTTGGCCGCGTAATAGGCACCTCCAAACTTATCGGCTTGCTTACCAATTTTTGTCCGCATGTCCATTTTATTCCCCCGGAAAGCGCAAACTAGGACGGTGGATGGCAAAGGATTTTCCAGATACGACATCAACTTATCAAATTCTTTGATGTCTTGAGCGTCTTTTACGATGATCACTTGATGTTGACTCATCATGGGATAACGACGCGCCATTGAAATCAGGTCGTGAATTTTCACTTCCTTTCCATACAAGATTGTTTGGTTAAAGCTTCTTTCCGATTCTGGCAGGACGGATTCTTCAATCAAATCGGTGATGGCATCAATAAAATATACTTCTTCCCCATGCAACAGATAAACCGGCGCGTATTGTTTGCCTTGAATCTTACGTCGAAGATCCAAATAATTGGCAATGGTGTCGCTCAATTTGGCCATGGGTTTGTATTTTTACAGCGGTGCAAGTGTTAAATTTCCCCGAATACGAATTTCACATTCAAGAACAGGAACAAAAAAAAGTCATTTTTGATCCGATTCGCAAAAAATTTATCCCCCTAACTCCTGAAGAATGGGTAAGGCAGCACTGTATTTGTCATTTAGTCCAACGATTCAATCTCCCAATTGGGCTGATTGCGGTAGAAAGAGAAATTCAGGTACACGGACTGCGCAAACGCTTTGATATTGTAGGATTTGCGAATTCTGGCAGCCCGTTAATATTGATTGAATGTAAAGCCACTTCAGTAGAACTGACCCAAGAAACACTGATTCAAGTTGCCACATATAACAATAAATTAGACAGTCCTTGGATGTGGATTACCAATGGGATTCAGCATGCTTGGTTTGAAAGGAAAAATGGCAAAACGCAATTGGTAGCGGCGCCAGAAAAATTAATCTAGAGTAATATCTGTGATTTTGCCGGCGATAGTGACGCGGACAATCCGATCGCAAGATTCATTTTCGAAGGGATCATAATCTAAAATGGTAGTGCTAGATTTATCAGAATCCTTCAATTCCAACATGCCATTGATGTATTCTCCAGAACATCCAGGAACCACATTTTTAATTAATGGTTGCATAATTTCCCAGTTTTGTTCATCATCTGATTCTTTTATTACGCCTTTGCCCAAAATTTGGTATTTATTTCCAATTACACCAGGGTTGGAATTGTTTAATTTCAACAATTGAACAGTTCCTTCTATTGAGATTGTTTTCTGACCAAAAAAATCCAACGATTCAATGGCTAAGCTATGGGTTTTTGAATCTTGGCGGATGGTAGAGCAGGAAATTGCCATATTTTTGGGTTGGTTTGGATTGGCACCCACCCAGAAATTGTCCGACTTATCAATTTCGAGTTCAAGTTTCGAAGAATTTTCTATGTAATGCGACTGAATTTTAACGTGCATTTTGCCCGCGCGATACTTTCCATCATATCCACGTTGATTCTCGGAAAGTGGCAGTTTATTGGATCCAAAATTGATTTCGAATTCAATTCCATCTCCATCAAAAAAAGTTGAATCTAAAATTTTAACTGAAGCAGCTTTTCCGAATGCTCCAAGGATGAATTTTGACGGTGTTCCTTTTCCCGTTGTTTGATCACCCATTTCATCAGCAACTTCGATGATTGAAGCAAGTTCGGATTGCATCACACAAAAATTTGTGGCCAATTGCAATCCATTTTCTTTGTTTTCGTTGATTCTCTCACAGGACTGCATAGAAATCAAGCCAAGCATAAAAACCAGGGCTAGCAGTGCGTGATGAAGGTATTTGCGAATCATAAGAAAATATTATTGGGTTGTTGCAAAAATCGCAAAAACCACTTTCATGAAACAAATATAGTATCGATTACCCCCAATCAAGGCTTACATTTTATTCAATATTTGCAAAATTGACGTACAAGCCAACTCGATTTCTTGATTAGTTACGGTTAATGGAGGGCAAATTCTAAGGCAATGGGGTGCATATAAAAACCAATCTGCGAAGAGATTCTGATCCAGCATTTGTTGTATACATGCATTTACGATATCGAATGATTCAAGTTCTACCGCCAGCAGCAAACCCATGCCATGAACTTGCTTGATCTTGGGATGAATGAGCAATTCCTTAAAGAGGTTGGATTTTGACGACACTGTATCCATCAATTTTTCTTCAAGCAGGACATTGAATGCGGCGTGGCCTGCTGCGCAGGCCACTGGATGACCGCCAAAGGTTGTGATATGACCTAGTATTGGATTATTGGATAGGGTATTCATTAGTGGGCGCGAGGCGAGGAATGCCCCCATGGGCATTCCTCCGCCGAGCGCCTTCCCTAAAACCAAGACATCAGGAATAACATCGAATTGCTCAAATGAAAATAACGACCCTGTCCTACCCATCCCCGTTTGGATTTCATCAAATATTAGCAAAGCACAATGCTCTGTACACTTTTGTCTCAGCGCCTTCAAATAATGAACATCGCCAATTTGAGCGCCCCGTTCCGCTTGAATTGTTTCCACCACAACCCCCGCAATTTTATCCCAAGGCAATGAATCCAATGCCTCAATATCGTTTTGTCCGATGAAATGAACCGATGGCAATAAGGGCCTAAAGGCTTGAGAATAATATTCGTTGCTCATCAAACTCAAAGGACCCTGCGAACTTCCGTGGTAGGCATCTTTTTGAGCAACAAAATCCGTTCTACCGGTTACGCGCTTTGCTAGTTTCATCGCCCCGTCGATGGCTTCGGCGCCCGAGTTCACAAAATAGCAGCAAGAAAGCGATTCAGGTAAGTGCGATGCCAATGCCGCAGCATACATACTTTGGGGTGTTTGTACTGTTTCCCCATATACCATCACATGCATATAGGCTTTGGCTTGTTCAATCACTGCACTTACAACAGAAGGGTGTTGATGACCCACATTGCAAACCGAAATGCCCGCAATTAAATCCAGATATCGTTTGCCGTTTTCATCAAACAAGTAATTGCCTTCCGCTTTAACGACATGTAAGGCCATCGGATTAGGGCTAGTTTGTGCCAGGTGTTGTAAAAATGCTTTTCGCGGATGAATATGCATGCTACAAAGTTAAATCAGTTTTGTTGGTACGATGGTTTATAAAAAAAGAAAGCCCCTCGTTTAGAACGAGGGGCTTTCTTTTTTGAAAGTAATTCTAATTAGATGTTTGCGTTCAAATCAGCACCTGCTTTAAATTTCGCAACTTTCTTAGCAGCGATTTTAATTTCAGCACCAGTTTGTGGGTTACGTCCTGTACGAGCGTTACGGCTGCTTACAGAAAATGTTCCGAATCCTACCAAGATAACTTTGTCACCTTTTTTCAAGGCTTCAGCAGTGGCAGATGTGAAGCTGTTCAATGCAGAAGCAGCTTGAGCTTTGGTAATGCCAGCGTCGCCAGCAATTCTTCCAATTAAATCTGATTTGTTCATTTTATATGATTTTAGTTTTTGTTAAAGTTCCAAAAGTAAACAAGGGATTTAGTTTGTCAAGTGCAGTGAATACACATGTACAATGAACTTTTACACGAGAAATTAACAATTTGAAAAAAAATGGAGTCCGTTTTTACGCAATTAACTGATTAACAACACGATACAACATGTCGTTTGGCTCACTTCTATTCCACACTATTGTAGCAGAACTGTAGTAAATACTGCGATTTTCTGCGATTTGTGATAATTTATTAAGTATTTCCGACTCGTTTTTCCCAAAAAACATAGGGCGTTGGGACAATTCAGCACCGATGCGACCCACTAAAACCTCAAGAGAAGTGTTCAAAAAGAGTGTAAGGCCATGAATTTTCATCCAATCCATGTTGCCGTGATACGCCGCGGCACCCCCTCCACAGCCAATAACCACATTCTCCATGCGAAGGGTATCACGCAAACACTTTGCCTCTGTTTCCCTAAAAAACTCCTCACCATGGGTTTCAAAAATCACCGAAACCGTCATCCCCAACTGAGATTCAATCATCTGATCCAAATCCACAAAGGTCCAACCCAATTTATTGGCCAACCATTTTGCGGTTGTCGTTTTTCCTGATGCCGGCAATCCAACTAAGTAAAGTTTATTCATATCTCACGCGAGGGTCAATCCAAACATACAACAGTTCTGTAATCGTATGCAGAATAAAGAACACACACGCTGTGAATAAAACCGCCCCCATCACCACCGGAAAGTCGGATTGTTGCAATGCTTCGATCGTCACCTTACCCAAACCCCTCCATTGGAAAATATATTCTGTAAAAAACGAACCCGCCAATAAACTACTAAACCACCCGCCCACACTCGTAATTAGCGGATTCAACGCATTTGGCAAAGCATGCTTCCATGTTGCTTGCCAGGTGGATAGTCCTTTTGCTTTGGCCGACCGTACAAAATCTTGGGCAAGCATCTCAACCATGGTATTTCTTGTCAGCTGGATAAAAACCGCCAACGGCCTAATCCCCAAAGCCAAGGCAGGCAAAATCATATTAGACCACATCAAGGTTCGACTTTCACCCATTTCATCGATTTCCCACAAACTACCCGTCATAGGCAAGCCCGTATATTCATGCCACACAAATCCAAACAGCCACGAAAATAACATCGCAGAGAAAAAGCTAGGCATCGAAATTCCAATAGCGGATGATCCTACAATTATGTGATCCACCCATTTCCCTTGTCGCATCGCCGCCCAAACCCCCAAAGAAATCCCTATGGCCAAAGCGAGCAACATGGCAGCTATCGCTAATACCATTGTCCCTATAAAAGCCTGAAACAACATCCCACCCACCGGCTGCTTGCTCTGAAAGGATGTACGCAGGTAGGGCAATTTTATCCAACACTGTGTTTTGCCCTTGCTCAAACCAAAACCGGTAAGCAACGACAATTTCTTGGAGCTACTATCGTAAAAAGAAAGGGGCGATAAATCGTTGATATAATAAAGCGCTTGTTTA
>Ga0102870_1000655_pt1 | contig 12217 bp, 10 predicted proteins | sample Colrivmet1546B02_FD_78442 | JGI IMG/M metagenome (GOLD analysis project Ga0102870, IMG submission 78442) | Estuarine microbial communities from the Columbia River estuary - metaG 1546B-02 | ecosystem: Environmental > Aquatic > Marine > Intertidal zone > Estuary | place: USA: Columbia River...
AAACTTTTAATGATTTTAACAAAAGATATCCCGGGGCTAAAGAGATGATACGCATGTGGTTTTCTAATTATGACCAAAAAGACAGCCTGTATGTTGAGGGTTGGGGAAACGAAAAAGAGGCTCTTGCTGAAATCAACAAAAGCCTCTATAATAAAAATTAATTTATGGGTTACTCTACTGTAACACTTTTGGCTAAGTTTCTTGGCTGATCCACATTTCTGTTAAGCATCACAGCAATGTGGTAAGAGAGTAATTGCAAGGGTATGGTTGTTACAAGTGGCGTGAGTGTCTCAGGAGTTGGCGGTACTTCCATTACATAATCTGCCAATTCTCTTACAACAGTATCTCCCTGGGTTACCACAGCGATTATTTTTCCTTTCCTCGCTTTAATTTCTTGGATATTGCTCACTACTTTCTCATAGTGATTACTGTTTATAGCTACTACCACAATTGGCATTTGCTCATCAATAAGTGCAATTGGGCCATGCTTCATTTCTGCGGCTGGATATCCTTCGGCGTGTATGTAAGAAATCTCTTTAAGCTTCAATGCGCCCTCAAGAGCAACCGGGAAATTGTATCCTCTTCCTAGATATAAGAAGTTTGGTGAGTCTTTAAACACCTTTGCAATTTCTTTAATTTCATCATTACTCTCCAGCGCCTTGGCAACATGGGTAGGAATGGTATCCAACTCCCTAAGATGCATCATATAGTCTGAGGTAGAAATCGTGCCTTTGACTTGAGCCAATTTTAAAGCAATCATGGTAAGCACTGTAATTTGAGTTGTAAATGCCTTTGTTGATGCTACCCCAATTTCTGGCCCAGCATGGGTGTAGGTTCCAGAGTGTGTTTCTCTAGATATGGTAGATCCAACAACATTGCAAATACCATATACAAAAGCGCCTTTTTCCTTGGCTAGTTTTATGGCGGCAAGGGTGTCTGCGGTTTCTCCACTTTGAGAAATGGCAATCACAACATCTTTTTCTGAAATAACCGGGTTGCGATATCTAAACTCACTTGCGTATTCTACCTCAACGGGTATACGTGCCCAATCTTCAAAAGTATATTCTGCCACTAGACCTGCATGCCAGGAAGTACCACAGGCCACAATAATTATTCTGTCTGCATTTACAAACTTAGGTATGAACTCTTCTAAGCCTCCTAGTTTAATGATTCCCTGGTCTGCAAGCAATCTTCCTCTAAAAGTATCTTTTATTACAGCAGGCTGCTCATAAATCTCTTTTAACATAAAGTGATCGTAGCCTCCTTTTTCTATTTGCTCAATATTTAATTTTAATTCCTGTACAAAGGGCTTAATCCTTTTATCATTCTTGATTTTTCTTACTCTAATCTCTCTTCCAAGACGAATTACCGCCATCTGTTCATCCTCAAGGTAAATAGCATTGTTGGTAAATTCAATAAAGGGAGAAGCGTCACTTGCTATAAAAAACTCATCCTCACCAACACCAATAGCCAAAGGGCTTCCTAGTTTTGCAACTACAATTTCGTTGGGTTTGTTTTGGTCGAACACGGCTATAGCGTAGGCTCCAACTACTTCATTTAATGCAATTTGTACTGCCTTTCCTAATTTAACGCCTTCTTTGTTTTTTATTTCTTCAATAAGGTTTACCAGTACCTCTGTGTCTGTGTCTGAATGGAACACATACCCTCTTTTAATTAATTCTTTTTTAATAGAAGCATAGTTCTCTATAATACCATTGTGTATAATTACCAAATCACCACTATTAGAATAATGTGGGTGAGAGTTTACATCATTAGGGACTCCGTGGGTTGCCCAGCGGGTGTGCCCTATACCAAGGCTCCCTTTTGTAGTTATTTCTTTAGCAACCTGGGCTTCAAGGTCTACTACTTTTCCTTTGGTTTTGGCTAGCTGTATTTTAGAGCCGTCGTACAGTGCAATTCCTGCACTATCGTAGCCTCTGTACTCCAGGCGCTTTAAACCGTTAATAATAATTGGGTATGCCTCTCTATGGCCTATGTATCCTACTATTCCGCACATAAATTTTAATTTGAGTCTGTGTAATAAATTTGGAGCTTTAATCTTTTTGTAAGATCTGCTGAAGTATTTCCATGTAAAATTGTGCCTTGATGACTCATAACACTACTGGATGGAACCTGCTCGGTGTAATTTCTAGTTGGTGAGATGGTATTTAGCACATCTTGAAAATTTGGTACAGCAACATTTTGCGAAACAATTAACCCTAGTTTTACATTGGTAGAATCTTGATGTATAAGGCTACTCAAGTGATTTGTAATTCTAAGCTTATAGAAATCACCCTTGCCATCACTATCTCTTACCAGACGGCCTAAATGTGTTGTGTAAGCATCTACCTGCTCAGAGTCTCCTGAGGTAGTATCTAAGTTATAATCTGTAAGCAACCTACCGTTATCAACATCATATAAAACTAACCTTTCAGGTTCTTTATAGCCATCTGTAATGGCATCTTTATCTACATAAAAAATAAGGTTCGCCTCATTAATAAGCCAGTTGTTTTGGCGTATTTCGTCTAGTTCATCGGCAACTCCATTGCCGTCATTATCATCTCCAAATAAACTTACAACAGCTGCAATACCTTCTCCTCCTCTAAGGTATAGTCTATCCTCACCGTTTTGCTGATCTTGGCTAAGTAACTCGTTTTGTATTTGACCATTTAATTCATTTTCAAACACATTTACGTTTATCGCATCAAAAAGCAAGGTGATTTTTTTCTCTTCTCTGGTTGGAGCATTTGCTAGATCTCCATCAACAGTTCCTATACTTGGAGTTTCAAACTGTGATGTAAAATAAATATCAATTTTGGCGGCAGTCATATCAAACTTTAAAAGGTTTGTGTCTGTACCGGTTACCTCAAAAAATATACCTCTAAAATATTCTCTAAAATTGTTGTTGTTTAAAAGTTCTGGAGTGCCTTCCATGTCCAGAATTTTATCCCTAAAAAATGCTTCGGGCAGTTTAACACGAATACCAGGAGCTACAACAGTGCTCTCAGAGGTATTGTCTCCAGCATCATCTTGCTCAAATGTAGTTTCTGTATAACTCTCTGTTGATGGCAAGAAATCTGTAATCGAATAAATTAATTCTCCCTTGAAACTTTCAAACAAATCATTTTGATTACTGAAATATCCCTGAACATCCTCAAACCCAGAATTTGGATCAAAATCTCTCAAGAAGTAATTAGACTCAAAAATAGAAATATCCATAGGAGTGGTTCCGTAAACAGAATCTAAAACATAGCTCGACTCGTCGAGTTCATCAGTTATTTCCTCACTAAAATAAGGTATGTATAAAACGACACTATCCAGTTGTGACAGAAAATTAACACTAGGGTTTGGAGTCTCTAGTGCTACTTGGGCAAGTAAATTTACCTTTGACATTCCGTATACTGGGTCATTGTAAATCCCGAGTTGGTTTATCTGCAAACCATTGGTTTGAACAGCTTGAAACTTCTTACTGTAAGATTGTATTGTTGAGGTAATATCTAGGGTTGCATTTACGTCTTGATCTCCAATAACTTCAGAACCTATGGTTCCTATTTCTTCTTCACAAGATGCCATTAGTACAATGGCGAGCAATACTACCAACAGCTTTGGTAATGCATTATTAATCTTCATACGCTAATTCTAAAAGTATGTTATTGCTCTAATACTTTTGTTTGATAAAATTCTAAATATTCTCGTTCCATGTCTTCCATTTGCTGGAAGGCAAGTACCGGTTTATCTAATCCCCCTATGAATGTTTCTAGTTCTTTTGAAATATCTTCTGAGCCAATAATAACCGCATCTGAGTTGTTGATAGCGACTTTCATTACATTTTCAAAAGTAGGATTATCTAAGTGAGTTAAGGCCTGGTCATCTATTGCATCAAATTTGATTTTATTAGAAACCTCAGCATTGAGTGTTCCGTTAAAACCTTGGTTGTATACAGAGGTTACAATCTTGCTGTTTTCAAACAAAGGCTCATTTCCGTAATAGTTTCTTAGGTAAAGAGGTAAAAAAGAAGCCAACCATCCATGTACATGTATAATATCTGGAGACCAATTTAATTTTTTTACAGTTTCAATAACACCTTTGGCGAAAAATATAGCCCGCTCATCATTGTCTTTAAAAAAGTTTCCTTCTTCATCTGCAAAGGTTGCCTTGCGTTTAAAATAATCTTCGTTGTCAATAAAATAAACCTGCATACGCTCCTTAGGAATAGAGGCTACTTTAATTATAAGTGGCATATCTAAATCGTTGATAACAAGGTTCATTCCAGACAAGCGAATCACTTCATGTAATTGGTGTCTTCGTTCGTTTATATTACCATAACGAGGCATAAAGATTCGTATTTGACCACCGTTATTATTTACCATTTTTGGAGCTTCAAATGACATGGATGAAATCTCTGTTTCTGGCAGGTATGGGATTACTTCTGAGGAAACATATAACACTCTCTTATCTTTCATAAAATCTTTGCTTTTATGTATTATGTGTAAAACGCACAAAATTACGAAAATTTATGCAGACTTAGTTTCAATATCTTAATTTTGCTTTGAGTTTAAAAATCAACTATGGAAGTCTTTACAGAAAATAAAACCTTAACTGCCGCATTGCGTCCATACAGGGTTTCAAAAAAAATCGGGCTTGTTCCTACCATGGGAGCCCTTCATAAAGGCCATTTATCTCTTGTAAGCCAAGCTTTAAAAGACAATGACCTGGTAGTGGTAAGCATCTTTGTGAATCCAACTCAATTCAACAATCAAGGTGACTTGGTTAATTACCCACGCACACTCCAAAAAGACGTAACTCTTTTAAAAACGTTACAAGCAAATGTAGTAGTCTATGCGCCAGAGGCTAACGAGCTTTACAGCAACAACATTGCCTCCAAAAATTACAACTTTGGTAGTATTGAAAGAGAAATGGAAGGCAAGCACAGACAAGGTCATTTTGATGGTGTAGGCACTGTAGTGTCATTGCTTTTTAAAGCCGTAGAACCTAACACAGCATACTTTGGAGAGAAAGATTTTCAGCAATTACAAATTGTAAAAAAAATGACAGCCATAGAAAAATTGCCTGTCGAAATTATTGGCTGCCCTATTATAAGAGAGCCAAGCAATCTTGCTATGAGCTCAAGAAACAAACGATTGAACCCCCAAGAATTAAAAGCCGCAGTAATTATTAGTAAAAGTTTAAAATTAGCGGCGAAGTATTTTCATGAAAAATCAATTTCACAAATAAACGCCATGGTGGCAAATTGTTTTAAAGATAGCAGCCTTAGCCTAGAATATTTTGAAATTGCAAATGAAAAAACCTTAAAAACCGTTCGCCGTAAAAGAAAAGGAGTTTCCTATCGTTGCTTTATTGCGGCTTTTGTGGGAGAGGTTCGTTTGATAGACAACCAAAAACTGAGTTAATTTTCTTTAACTTAAGAATTCATGCATCTTAATTTCATATATCTTTGCCAGTATGTTGATACACGTAGTAAAATCTAAAATTCACAGAGTTAAAGTAACCGGTGCAGAACTCAATTATATTGGGAGCATTACCATAGACAAAGACCTTCTTGACGCTGCGAATATTGTAGAGGGAGAAAAAGTACAGGTGGTAAACAATAACAATGGAGAGCGCTTAGAAACCTATGCAATTCCGGGGCCAAGAGGCAGTGGAGAAATCACCCTCAACGGAGCAGCTGCTAGAAAGGTGTCTAAAGGCGATATTTTAATATTAATTACCTACGCCATACTCACGCAAGAAGAGGCAAAAACATTTAAGCCCTCGCTTGTATTTCCTAACCAAGATAATTTACTTATTTAAGGTGAATAAAACACTTGCGAAAATTTTAAAAATTGGAGTTCCGCTAGCCTTAGGGGTGTTTTTAATCTGGTATATCTACAACAAATTTACACCGCTGCAACTTCAAGAGCTTTCAGGGTATGTTAAAAATGCAAATTACTGGATTATTGCAGCCTCTGTGTCTTTAAACCTCTTGAGCCATCTAGCAAGAGCACACAGGTGGTCTTTCATGTTAGAGCCCCTGGGCTACAAGCCAAAACTAGCCAATAATTTTATGGCAGTTTCTGTTGCCTATCTCATGAATATTTTTATTCCTAAAAGCGGGGAAGTCTCTAGGGGTATTGTGCTAGATAAGTATGAAAAAATTCCTTTCTCTGCAGGGTTTGGAACCATTATAAGCGAACGCATTATAGATCTTTTTTTTCTGATAGGTTTTATTCTTGTAGCACTTGTATTGAAATTTGACATACTACAGGGCTATATCATAGAAACGATCCCTACCTCAATTGTAAATACCCTATTGATTGGTGTAATTGCCCTTATTGTATTTGTGGGGCTATTTTTGAAGTTCTCTAGATCTAAAACAAATTCAAAAGTTAAAACCTTTTTACTAGGACTAAAAGAAGGGGTGTTGAGTATTATTACCATGAAAAAGAAAGGATTGTTTGTAGTGTATTCTTTTGGTATTTGGGGGCTTTATTTACTCTCTTTTTTTGTAGCTACTCAGGCTCTGTTAGAAACCTCAGATATAGGCATTGGCACCGTTATTATTGCCTTTGTGGTAGGTAGTTTTACCTTTGCATTTACCAACAGTGGTTTTGGAACCTACCCTGCTGCAATGGCAGGAGTATTGGTTTTATTTAATGTCCCTTTTACCGTTGGAACTGCTTTTGGTTGGATTATTTGGTCATCAGGGATCGCATCAATTATTGTAATTGGTGTTGGGTCACTATTATTTTTGCCGGTGTACAATAAAAACAACTAATAGTTAGTTTTTGTAAGCCGAGGCACATTTTAAAATTTAAGTATCTTACGGCTTTCTTAAAATTTCAGACATGAAAAAAACAATCCTACTTTTAGCTTTTCTAACCTTTGGTTTTCTTGCAAATGCGCAAGTAATCTATGAAGAGTTTAATAGTGATAGACTCCAAGAAACCAGAAGATTAAAAATTCAGCTCCCTCGCAATTACGATACAAACACAGATAAAGTATATCCTGTTATTATTGTCCTTGATGCAGACTATCTATTTGAGCCTGTTGCAGGTAATGTAGACTACTTTAGCTACTGGGAAGACATGCCAGAATCTATTGTAGTTGGTGTTATGCAAGCCAGAACACGCTTTGATGATTGTAATTACGACTCAGGCAATTATTTGCCCTCAGAAAAAGGTGCAGACTTTTTTGAATTTCTTGGCCTAGAGCTTCTACCTTACATTGATGAGAGCTACCGTACCGCAAAATTTGTTGTAGGTGTTGGCCATGATTTTACGGCAAACTTTTTAAACTTTTACCTCTATAAAAGTCCACCTCTTTTTAATGGATATATTGTGCTAAGCCCAGAGCTATCTCCAAACGCTACTACGCGTATGGCAGGAAGAATTCCAAAAATTACCACAGAGATTTTTTACTATTTGGCCACAGCAACCGATGATATTAAAGAGCTAACCCAAGACGCAGAGGCGTTAAACAACACCTTAAAATCTATAGATACACCAAATTTTAATTACTACTATGATAATTTTCAAGGCGCCACGCACTACTCTTTGGTAGCCCGTGGTATCCCTGTAGCGCTGGAAAAAATGTTTGCTATCTACCGCCCAATAAGTAGGGAAGAATACAACACGGTTTTACTAACTATAAAGACCCCTATTAGTGATTACCTTATTGATAAATACAAAACCATTAAAGATCTTTTTGGCATTGATGACATCATACGGGTTAACGACTACATAGCAACCACCAAGGCCGCCGAAAAACAAAAACAGTGGGAGTCACTAGAGGTTATTGCAGAAATGGCAAAAAGAGAGTACCCAGAAACCGTATTAGGCCCATATTATTTGGGGCGTTACTATGAGGAGGTAGGAGAGCCTAAAAAAGCAATGCGTATTTTCCAAGGAGCTTTTGATAAAGAAGAGGTCGGTTTTATAACCCTAGATGTGATGCTGGATAAGGCAGACAAAATCAAAGAGGACTTTGGGTACTAAAAAAGAGCCTTAATTGTTAACTACTTTATGGCTGTTGTAAATCAAATATCAAGATAATCACTATTTTTATAGCTACCAATGGCTAAAACAAAAACTACTTTTTTCTGTCAAAATTGCGGGGCACAATCTGCCAAGTGGCAAGGGCAATGTACTTCTTGTAAACAATGGAACACCATTGCAGAAGAGGTCATTCAGAAAGCAGAAAAAGCAACCTGGGATATTTCACAAACAAATACATCTGCTACAATAAGAGCCTCCAAACCTCAAAAGGTTTCTGAAATATCTACCAATGCAGAGGCTAGAATAAACACCAAAAACAAGGAGTTAAACCGCGTGCTGGGAGGCGGGCTTGTGCCTGGCAGCCTTACCCTTTTAGGAGGCGAGCCTGGAATAGGAAAAAGTACTTTGATGCTGCAAATAGCATTACAATTACCTTACAAAACGCTCTATGTTTCAGGGGAGGAAAGTGCACAGCAAATTAAAATGCGCGCCCAAAGAATTCATCCCAATAGTGAGCATTGTTATATTTTAACAGAAACGAAAACGCAGCATATTTTTCGGAACATTGCACAAATGCAGCCAGATATTGTAGTTATAGACTCTATCCAGACCTTGCATACAGATCATATAGAAAGCAGTCCTGGAAGTATCTCACAGATACGAGAAACCACAACAGAGCTTATAAAATTTGCTAAAGAAACTGCAACCCCTGTTATCCTAATTGGCCACATCACCAAAGACGGAAATATTGCAGGACCTAAAATTTTAGAACACATGGTAGATACGGTACTTCAGTTTGAAGGAGACCGCAATCATGTCTACAGAATTCTAAGAGCCAATAAAAATCGTTTTGGAAGTACCAATGAAATAGGTATTTACGAAATGCAAGGAAGTGGGCTTCGGGAGGTTTCAAACCCCTCAGAAATACTACTGTCCAAAAACGAGGAAGAACTCAGCGGCACAGCAATTGCATCTACCCTTGAAGGGATGAGACCGCTGCTCATAGAAATTCAAGCCTTAGTGTCTACGGCTGTATACGGGACTCCTCAAAGAAGTGCCACTGGCTATAATGCCAAACGTCTTAACATGATTTTGGCCGTTCTTGAAAAAAGAGCAGGCTTTAAACTTGGAGCCAAAGATGTGTTTTTAAATATTACCGGAGGTATCTCTGTAGATGATCCCGCCATTGACCTAGCAGTTGTAGCGGCAGTACTCTCCAGCAATGTAGATATCACCATAGACAAAACCATGTGTTTTGCTGCCGAAATTGGCCTAGCCGGTGAAGTGCGCCCTGTAAATAGAATTGAGCAGCGCATCTTAGAGGCAGAAAAATTAGGTTTTGAAAGCATCGTTATCTCCAAGTACTGTAAGCTTCCCAAACAAACCTATGGTATACAAATTATTAAACTAGGGAAAGTACACGATGTGGTCAAACACCTGTTTGCCTAATACACTAAAAAAACAGCTATACTATTTTTTTCTAAGGAGCAGGATTAGGTATTGCTTGATGCACCTGTTGTAGTTCTTTTATAATTTCTTCAGACAAGGTAAGATGGATACTCTCTATATTTTCTGATAGCTGCGGGATGCTTGTAGCGCCAATAATAGTGCTGGTTACAAAGGGCCTATCATTTACAAAAGATAAGGCCATTTGAGAGAGGGAGAGGCCGTGTTTTTTTGCGATAGCATCATAGGCCTGAGTTGCTTTAACAGATCCCTCGCTATGATACCTAGAGTAATTTGGAAACAAAGTTACTCTTGCTCCTTCAGGTTTTTTTCCGTCTAAATACTTGCCAGACAACATGCCAAATGCAAGAGGAGAATACGCTAAATATCCTATATTTTCCATGTGTAACACTTCAGTAAGTCCTATCTCATCTCTACGCTGTAATAAACTATAAGCATTTTGGATAGACACCATTTTAAGTTTTCCTTTTCTGTGCTCCTCCATGTAGCGCATCGCGCCAAAAGGGGTTTCATTACTAAGGCCGATGTGACGAACTTTCCCGGCTTTAACGTAGCTCTCTAGGCGGTTTAAAATTTCTCCTATGTTATCTTCCCACTGCGCATTTGCGCTATGATTATAATCACGGACTCCAAAAATATTAACAGCTCTTTCTGGCCAATGTAATTGATATAAATCTAGATAATCTGTCTGCAAACGCGCTAAGGTTTTATCTAGCGCATCATCTAAAGAGGCTTTGCTAAAATCAAGATTTTCGCGCATTGAATTAAATATACCACGGCCACTCCCTGTAATCTTAGAGGCTAAAACCACCTTATCTCTGTTTTTGTTTGTGGCAAACCAATTGCCAATATACTGCTCTGTGAGGCCTTGTGTTTTTGGGGTATAAGGAACCGCATACATTTCTGCGGTATCAAAAAAATTAACGCCTTTATCAAGGGCATGAGTCATCTGTTGGTGTGCCTGGTCTTCAGTGTTTTGACGACCAAAGGTCATGGTTCCTAAACAAATTTTACTGACCTGGATATTGGTGTTGGTAAGGGTGGTGTATTTCATGAAAATGTGCTGTTAGAACAGCGTCAAATTATTAATTACGGTGAGCATCAAAAGTACAATAAAGCTTTTTTAAAAAGCCAGCTCTACCATATGTGGGCAATGATCACTATGGACGGCTGCAGGCAGTATAACAGCACGTTTTATGTGCTGTTTTAAAGGCTGAGAAACCATATTATAATCTATACGCCAACCTTTGTTATTGGCTCTAGCATTTGCACGATAGCTCCACCAAGTGTATTGGTCTGGTTGTTTGTTAAGGTGTCTAAAACTATCTATAAAGCCTTGACTTATAAAATCGTCAAGCCACGCGCGCTCTATGGGTAAAAAACCGCTAGAATTTTTATTTGATACGGGGTTATGAATATCAATGGCCTTATGACATATGTTGTAATCTCCACAAATAACCAAATTAGGAAGTTCTTTTTTCAAGGTGTTTACATACTCTTGAAATAAAGCCATATACTCTAATTTGTGCTCTAAACGAGCACTATTGGTGCCACTAGGGAGATACAAACTCATGATACTAACCTCTTTAAAATCTACTCTTATGTTTCTACCCTCAAAATCCATAGACTCAATGCCTGTTCCATAGGCAACATGGGTAGGTTCTTGCTTGCAGAAAATAGCCACACCACTATAGCCTTTTTTTTGAGCACTAAACCAGTAATGGTATGGGTATCCAGCTGCCTGGATAGCCTCTAGATCTACTTGTTCTTTAGTTGCCTTGGTTTCTTGTATGCAAACCACATCTGCATCGGTGGTTTGCAGCCAAGGTAAGATATCTTTGCGCATCGCTGCACGAATTCCGTTTACGTTATAGCTTAGTATTTTCATGCTACTAAATTAAATAAGATTGTATTTTTAGCTATGCCTATCTTTGAAAGGTTTTCATAAAACAATCAACAAATTTTAAATTTTTACGTTAATAAATCATAGCAACGCTGTTTGGCCTAAATGTAACGGGTGTCATCTTATGAAAAAGGTATTATTTTTAGCGGTATTTTTTATAGTCTTTTTAGGTTATGGCCAAGAGAGTGGGGCAAAGTATCGTAGCAAAAAAGTAGCGGTAAGAGATACAATTTCGGTGGATACTGTAGGGCTTAATCCTTCAAAGTTACGTATCGAAGACTTGCAGGGAAATACCATAGACCCTATACTGTACAGCGTTGATTACCCTAAGGCCTTGGTATTTCCCTCAGAAATTTTACTAGCCAAAAACGATTCCTTACGTATAAACTATTTGGTGTTTCCTGAGTTTTTAACCAAAGAATACTTTGAGTTTGACCAAGCAATTATTGTAGAAAGTACAGGGAGTATTGAAAAATTATATACGCTAGATCAAAGTAGTAATGAAAGTCTGTTCACTCCTTTTAATGGGCTTAATACCTCGGGTAGTATCTCTAGAGGGATTACTATTGGAAATAATCAAAACGCTGTTGTAGACTCACAACTAGATCTGCAAATTACAGGAAAATTAAGCGATAAAATATCCATACGGGCTTCTATACAAGATGCAAACATCCCAACCCAAAGAGGAGGCTACACGCAAAATCTAGAAGAGTTTGACCAAATATTTATTGAACTCTACAGTGACACCTGGAACATTCGGGCCGGAGATGTAGACCTGCAAAATCAAAACAGCTATTTTGGCCGCTTTACAAAAAAAGTGCAAGGGATATCTCTAGGGGCAACACTAGCGCAC
>Ga0102870_1000657_pt1 | contig 12167 bp, 9 predicted proteins | sample Colrivmet1546B02_FD_78442 | JGI IMG/M metagenome (GOLD analysis project Ga0102870, IMG submission 78442) | Estuarine microbial communities from the Columbia River estuary - metaG 1546B-02 | ecosystem: Environmental > Aquatic > Marine > Intertidal zone > Estuary | place: USA: Columbia River...
GAGCTGTGGGCAAATGCGTTGGCCCCAACGATTGCTTTGTTGGGTTGAACAATCATACCCATATGATGGGAGACCATTTGGCTGGTACTGTAGAGCAGTCGGCTATTTACCCTAGAATCTAGGTTTAGGTGTGGGTGTTGTCGGAGCACCATAACCACCTCTTCAAGTGAGGTATTTCCTGCTCGTTCGCCTATTCCGTTGATGGTGCATTCAATTTGACGCGCACCATTAATGACACCTTCAATTGAATTGGCTGTAGCCAATCCCAGGTCGTTGTGGCAATGACACGACAAGATGGCTTTTTCTATCCCTTTTACGTTTTCTTTGAGGTATTTTATTTTCGCTCCGTATTCCGCAGGCAAACAATAACCCGTGGTGTCTGGAATGTTGAGCACAGTGGCACCTGCTTTAATCACCGCTTCACACACTCTGGCTAGATATTCGTTATCTGTCCTTCCAGCATCTTCTGCATAAAATTCGACGTCTTCCACAAAAGTTTTGGCGTAGGAGACTGCAGAAACAGCTCGTTCTATAATTTGTTCTCTTGTAGCGTTGAATTTGTACTTAATGTGCGAATCCGACGTACCTATACCGGTATGAATCCGCGGTCTTTTGGCCGCTTTTAGGGCCTCGGCAGCCACTTCAATATCTTTTTGAACAGAACGCGTTAAGCCGCAAACGGTAGCGTTTTTTACTAGGGCGGCTACTTGGGCAACAGCCTTAAAATCTCCAGGACTGGATACGGGAAATCCCGCTTCAATCACGTCGACGCCTAATTCATCCAAGCGCGCAGCAATTTCTAACTTTTGAGGTGCGTCGAGTTTACAGCCTGGAACTTGTTCTCCATCTCTAAGGGTGGTATCAAAAATCTGAACTAATTCTTTACTCATTATAATTGCTTAGTTTTGGTGCAAGTAACAAATAACGCCACAACTGAGCAAATCAAAGCTGTGCTCTACTAAGAAATACAATGTTAACTTGGCTCAGTTACTGACTATTAAGCTAAAATACAACATTTTAGGACAAGTACATTACGATGACAAATACGCAAAAAGACCCCTTATTTGTTCTGATAAAATCACTGACTAAGTCTGAAAAAAGACAGTTTAAACTCTATGTAGGGCGTTTAGATGTCAATGTAGATTCCAAGTTTATTTTGCTCTTTCACCTGATGGAGAAAAGTAAAACGTATAACGAGGAAGAAATCATTAAAAGTGGGATTGTAGCCAAAACCCAAATCTCTAATTTGAAGGCCCACCTGTACAAGCAAATACTGATCAGTTTACGCCTAAATCCTGCACATCATAATATTCGAATTCAGTTGAGGGAACAACTTGACTTTGCCACCATTTTATACCACAAAGGGCTATATCGCCAAAGTTTGAAAATTCTAGAAAAAGCCAAGAATACAGCCATTGCTCATCAAGAAAAAAGCATTGCGCATGAGATTGTTGAGCTGGAAAAAGTAATTGAAACACAGTATTTTGCCAAGAGTACTTCTGATCGCGTGCTTTCACTGGTAAAACAGACACAAGAATTAGTTTCCCAAAATACCGTAGCTAGTCAATGGTCTAATTTGTCTTTGCAGCTTTATGCCATGATGTTGCAATTTGGCTATGCGCGCACAGCTCAAGAACAAGAAAAGGTCCGTGCTTTTTTCGAAATGAACGCCCCTCTAGAGCATATGGATGAGTGGGGGATTCGCGAAAAACTATGGTATTATAAAGCGCATCTCTGGTATCATTTTTTGCTGCAAGACTTTTTAACCTGTTATAAGTATGCCCATAAGTGGGTTCAATTGTTTGATGAGCATCCTGAAATGATACAGTTTCATCCAGTTTTTTACCTCAAGGGAAATAATTATCTGATGGAGAGTTTATTCTACTTAAGGTATCGCTCTTTGTATGAACGCACGTTAGAACAACTCGAATTCAAAACAAAGCTGGCAGAGTTTCCTCATAACGAGAACATCAGCAGTCTCACATTTCTGTACCTCGCTAGCCACAGAATGAACCTTCATTTTATGAAGGGTAGTTTTAATCAAGGTCTAGATCGTATACCACAAATAGAGGCCGGTATTTTACTGCATAAAGATCGATTGGACAAACACCATGTAATGGTCTTGTATTACAAGATTGCGTGCATGTATTTTGGCTCTGGGGATTACAAAAAATCCATTGAGTATCTCAAAAAAATCATCGCCAATAAGGACTTGTACATGAGAGAGGATTTAATGTGTTTTTCCAGGTTGTTGAGTTTGATTGCCCATTATGAAGCTGGAATGGATTACCACTTAGAGATTCAGCTCAAGGCGACCTATAAATTTTTGTTGCGAATGAATGACCTTCAGCAAGTACAAAAAGAAATGATGCGGTTTATGAAGCGTTTGGGGTCTATATTTCCTCAGGATTTGCCCCAAGCATTTCAGGAATTATACGATCGATTGTCCGTGCTTGAAAATCATCCAATTGAAAAAAGGGCCTTTTTATACCTCGATGTGCTCTCTTGGTTAGAAAGTCATCTTCAGAAAAGGCCCTTTGCAGAGTTAATTATCGAAAAAGCTAAAAAGGACCGTTAGTCACGACTTTTTATTAAATCACCAGATCCTACGATTTTGCTATCAATTTTTTTAGGATTCCCGCGGTAATAGATATCTCCAGACCCTACAATTTTAGCACTGAGTAAATCGCTCACTGAAACCGATACATCAGCTGATCCTGAAATGATTGCTTCTGTGATTTTGGTGGAAAGGTCAAATCCTTTAAAATCACCAGATCCGGACAAGTTTATGTTTGAGCGGGTAGCCGTGCCCCGTGCTGTAATACTACCGGATCCAGAAATAACGGCTATTAGTTCGGTGCACTGAAGGTCGACGTTGATGTCACCTGATCCAGAAATGATCACTTCCATACTTGGATCGTGAAGTGTTGTCGTGCTTACTATCGATCCTGATCCCGAAAGCCTTAGTGCATCAATTTGTTTGACGGGTACCCGCAATTGGATACGTTTGCCCCAGCTTGGTTTTAATTGGACGCCTGAACGTGGTCGGATGATTAATTGACCTGATTTTACCTGTGTTTCCACATAGGTCAACAGGTTTGACTCTCCTTGTAGTTCGATTTTTCCTTCTTCGCCGTTGAAAAGTACTACGTCAAACGAACTGGAAACATTGATCTGGTCATAGGCAGAAGTCTGGCGTGTAGTAGTGGTCTCTTGTCCGTTACCGCGTATGTTTTTTCCCCATTGAGCCCAGGTATAGTGGGTTGAGATGGTGGTCAGGATGATGAGTGCGATAATTTTTTTCATAGTGAACTGCTGTTTAATTGAATTGATCCGTAACGCGCGTTGATGATGAGTTGCTTTTTCTCCACAAATTGTTTGAAATACCCTTCAAAGGTAAAGGAATTGGACTTTTCAATCCGCTTGGTGGATTCCAAGTTGGATAAACCTTTTGGGGTAATGTAACTGCCGTTTAGCGTCGAGGAGAAGGAGAACAATGGGTCATAAGACAATGAAATATCCGTGTATTGGGCCTCTATGTCAAGCTGACCTTGAGGGCCTGACCATTGGTCGATGTCCAATTGGCCGTATTGCATGTCTACCTCAAGGGAACTATTGAGTTGATCAATCGCTACCTCTGTGTATGAAGTGGTCAGTTTTGAAAAAGACCCTGAAGAGATCAGTTGTTTTACGCGAAGATCACCGTAATCCATAGCTAAACTAAACTGGCCAATAGTGCCCATTTGCACATCTACATAATCGGTGTTTCCGTGAACTACACTGGCTGAATCGATGTTTAGTTGACCGTAATCCATGTCTACATCAACTTTTTTCACTTGCTTCAACTCAATATCGCTGTAATCAGTATGGAGGTTTAGGTAGTTAGATGATCCAACAACTAGGTTGCTGTAATCGGTATCTATTTGTGCTTGACTGATGTGTTCAATATGAGAATTATTGGCGTAATCAAGTTCAATGCGGTTGGTTTCACCGGATATTTGCCCAAGGTCAACATTTCCATAGGCGCAAACAATTTTCAGGGCGTTGGTGGAACGCGCCACTTTGATGTCTCCGTATTTTTGACTCACTTCCATGATCATCGTTGCGGGTGCGTGTACCACGTAATTGATTTCGTAACTGATGGAGTTGTTTTTCCAAAAAGACCAACTCCACTGTGTATTTCCAATACTAGTCACCGCACTAACACGATTTTTAGTCCCGGTGATATCCACAAAAATCTCGTCTAATTTGTCTTCTATGTTGCTCATTTGGTTTCCCCAAACACGCACCACAACATCAATGCTGACTTTGTTTGTTTTGCTCTCCACGACTTCTGTAGAGCCGTATCGATTATCTAACAACAAGAGTGCGTTGGGTACGACATCGAAATTTCTTTGGTAGGTTTTAGTTTTCTCGTATTTGGGGTTATCTTCTGTTCTGGTGTGTCCCCAAATAGGTAGGGCCGCAAGCAGAAGCAGGCAATTAAATACTAGGTTTTTCATAGGTGTCCGATTGAGTGATTTCATGGGTAGTTTTAAGTGTTTCAAGGAAGATGATTCTTTTTTCAAAATGATCGATGAGCGCTTTGAAAATAAGTACAGGATCACCACCATGTTCGAAGTCTTGCATGATTTTTTGGTATTCATGGTCGAATTTGCTGAGTTGTTTTAAAGCCATATAACTCAACGGATCGCTATTTGAAGCGGATTTTTGGGCATATTCTGGCGACTGAATCGTTTCAATCAATTGGTTTTCTTGTTCTTGAATAGTCTGGTGCCAGGTTTCCATAGAGGCCAGTTGCTCTTGCTGCACTCCTTGTTCTTGAGATAGCCAGCCAATACTCAAACCAAAAAGGAGTCCGATACTCGCCGCCCAAATCCAGTTAAATTTCTGACTGTTCACACTCATGTGATGTCCCAACTTTTGAGCCATACGCGCTCTATGTCCCGCAGGTAGTTCCGGGAGCGGCGCATCAGCCCACTCGTGCAGTAATGGCTCTAATGGATCTTCGTGTTTCATAACTTCAATAATTTTCGCATAGTTTCTTTTGCTCGACTTAAACTAGTTCGACAATTTGCTTCACTGATATTTAGGTAGTTAGCTATTTCAGCGTGTTCTAACCCTTCATAGTAGTACAATTTTACAATCATGACCTGTTGAATAGGTAATTTAGTCAGTACTAGTTCCACCCGGTTTACAGAGGACTTTATGTGATCCGATTCTTGGTCATCGTCGACCCATTCTGATGACTCCTGGTAAGTGGTGAACTCTTCAGGGGGATCTTTCCAAAGAACTCTGTGTTGCTTTTGTTTGAGGCGAATACTTTTGTTGATCACGATTTTTTTTAACCAAGCGCCAAAAGTAACTTCACCCCTAAATTGGTCTAATGAATGGAATGCGCTGAGCATTGATTCTTGAACGGCATCTTCCGCCTCGTCAGTTTGTCCAATAATTTTATAAGCCACCCGATACATGGCTGAGGCATACAGATCATAAAGCGCCATCTGGGCTTTTGGATCAGCAGCTTTACACTGGGTGATTAATTGATCTATACTGGGTTTACTAGGCACAATATTCAATTCAAGACAAAGACACTGTAAATGTACATTTGTTACACAGATTTTTTCTGTGGCATAAGAATTGCCTAATCATTAACGATAAACGGACGTAATAGAAGCTAGAGTGCACACTTATAGCTGATTGTATGGTTGATATTTCGCCTTTAATGAGGCAGGCCTAGTTCGTGCACATGACATTTTGACGCAAATCGCATATGGCTAAAACAAATTTTTTACACATGGACAGTATGTCACTTCAACATTTAGAGGATGAGACGGATTTAATTCCCTTGATGACTCCTGAAGATGAAGAGGAAATAAATAATGAACCGTTACCCATTTCATTGCCCATTTTACCCTTGAGAAACACGGTGCTGTTTCCCGGTGTGGTGGTGCCCATTACGGCAGGTAGGGATAAGTCCATTCAATTGATCAACGAGGCCAACGCGGGAAACAAAGTCATCGGCGTGGTGGCTCAACGAAATCCAGATGTTGAAAACCCAACCCCTGAACATTTGTTTCAAACGGGTACTGTAGCGCGGATTCTCAGGGTGTTGAAGATGCCTGATGGAAACACAACCGTCATTATTCAGGGCAAAAAACCCTTTGAAATTGCCCAGTATACCCAAGAGGAGCCCTATTTAAAAGCAGATATCAAACCCACTGGTTGGGTGAAACCTGAATCCGGGGATCCAGAGTTTTCCGCTATTGTTGAGTCGATAAAAGATTTGGCGTATAAGATTATCAAAAACAACCCCAATCTGCCCAGCGAAGCCTCATTTGCCATAAAAAATATCGAAAGCAACGCTTTTTTGGTTCATTTTGTCAGTGCTAACCTCAGTATAGACGTCGCTCAAAAGCAAGCTTTGCTAGAAATGACCGACCTAAAAGCACGCGCCATGGCCGTGTTGGGTTATATGGACGTTGAGCTACAGAAACTTCAGTTAAAGAATGATATCCAATCTAAAGTACGCAACGATCTAGATCAACAGCAGCGAGAGTATTTTCTGCATCAGCAGTTGAAAACCATACAGGAGGAACTGGGTGGGATCTCTTATGAAGAAGAGGTCAATGAGATGGTTGAGCAGTCAAAAAACAAATTGTGGGATGAGAAAACTGCCAAACATTTTGAAAAAGAGTTGCAGAAGTTGCAGCGAATGAATCCCCAAGTGGCTGAGTACGGCATTCAAAGAAATTATTTAGAATTAATGCTCGAACTGCCTTGGAATCAGTTTTCCACGGATGTATTTGATCTAAAAAAGGCACAGAAAATTCTTGATCGCGATCATTTTGGTCTGGCGGATGTCAAAAAGCGCATCATCGAACACTTAGCGGTGCTCAAATTGCGCAACGATATGAAATCCCCCATTTTGTGCTTGTATGGCCCTCCTGGAGTAGGAAAAACCTCTTTGGGCCGTTCGATAGCTGAAGCGTTGGGTCGATCCTATGTGCGGATGTCACTTGGAGGGCTTAGGGATGAGGCGGAAATTCGAGGCCACCGCAAAACGTATATCGGTGCTATGCCCGGTCGCATTGTGCAAAACATGAAAAAAGCCGAAACATCAAATCCAGTATTCGTATTAGATGAGATTGATAAATTGTCTCAAGGTTTTCAGGGTGACCCATCTTCTGCGCTACTGGAGGTATTGGACCCTGAACAGAATAATGCATTTTATGATAATTTCCTAGAACTAGGCTATGACTTGTCTCGGGTGTTGTTTGTCGCTACCGCCAACAACTTATCCAATATTCAACCTGCTTTGCTAGATCGGATGGAATTAATCCCAGTCAGTGGATACACTCAGGAAGAAAAAGTGCAAATTGCCAAGAAACATTTGCTGCCTAAGCAATTAAAAGAACACGGTTTAAAATCAGCTGATCTAAAAGTTTCCGCAAATTCGCTGCAAAAAATCATCGGTGGATACACACGAGAATCAGGTGTGCGCCAATTGGAAAAGCAAATAGCTAAAGTGGTGCGCCATGCAGCAAAAAGCATTGCTATGGAGGAATCTTATGAGCTGAATCCAGACCCTCAAACGATAGAATCTATTTTAGGGGTGCCCAGAATGGAACGAGACAGGTATGAAAACAACGATATTGCTGGAGTAGTGACTGGGCTTGCTTGGACTTCAGTGGGGGGTGATATACTGTTTATCGAATCGATATTATCACCGGGAAAAGGTGCCCTAAACATCACAGGAAATCTAGGTAAAGTGATGAAAGAGTCCGCGACAATTGCGCTTGAATACATCAAGGCACATGCCGACCAATGGAACATTCCTCAGGAGGTTTTCGACAAGTACAATATTCATATTCACGTACCCGAGGGGGCAACACCCAAAGATGGGCCAAGCGCCGGTATCACGATGCTCACCTCATTAGTCTCACTGTTTACCCAACGAAAAGTAAAAGCTAAACTTGCGATGACTGGTGAGATTACCCTAAGAGGTCGTGTGCTCCCGGTGGGCGGTATTAAAGAAAAAATATTGGCCGCTAAGCGTGCAGACATCAAGGAAATTATCTTGTGTGTAGACAATAAAAAAGACATCGCCGAGATAGAGCCTGAGTACATCAAGGGATTAACCTTTCACTATGTGCGTGAGATGAGTGAGGTCTTGGACATTGCGGTAACCACTCAAAAGGTGAAGAATTCCAAAAAAATCGTGTAAGTTTAAACCTATGTCCAGAAAGATTACCATCGCGATTGACGGCTATTCCTCGACGGGAAAGAGCACTATGGCCAAAGCCTTGGCTCAACATCTGGGGTATTTATATGTGGACTCTGGCGCTATGTACCGCGCAGTTACTTGGTGGGCGATGAACAACGGTTGGATCCAGGAGCATTCTATCGATATCGACCAGATGCTGCACCACTTGCCTGAGCTTTCCATAGAGTTGACTACTTCGAGTGAGGGCTTTATGGATGTTTGGGTCCATGGGGAAAAAATCACTGATGCGATTAGATCTATGGAAGTGGCACAAAGAGTAAGCCAAATAGCTTCTATTGCTGAAATCAGACACTTTTTAGTGGCCAAACAACAACAAATGGGTCTAGAAAAAGGAGTGGTTATGGATGGACGCGATATTGGTACGGTGGTTTTCCCCCAGGCTGAATTAAAAGTTTTTGTCCAAGCTGATGCCCAAGTTCGAGCCAAGAGGAGGTTTGATGAGTTGCAGGCAAAGGGGCAAATAGTTGATTTTCAAGAGATATTGGCCAACGTCAACGATCGCGATCATCAAGATACTCACCGCGCTGTTTCTCCGCTTGTTCAAGCTGAAGATGCTCGTGTTTTGGACAACACCCAGATGGGGCGTGCAGAACAACTAACGCTTTTAATCAACTGGGCTGATCAGGCGATCAATCCATAGGGTTAATTCCCCTTATTTTATTTGTAAATCAATCAATTAATCGTATTTTTGCGCTCCTTTTTGGTGATAATCGAGGGCCATCAAGGATAAAAAAAACGATAAAAAACCCTTTCAATGCGGTCTTACCCTCGTAACGTATTGGAATACAAAATCATCTTCAAATGACTGAAGAAAACCAAAATCAAGCTGCGCAAGTAGCTGAGACAAAACAAGATCCACAAGCGTTTTTGGATCAATTTAACTGGGATAAATACGAGCAAGGAATTGAGCGTGTTGATGAGGCTAAACTCAAAGAATTTGAGCAATTAGTATCTAAAAACTTTGTAGATACTGCCGATGAAGAAGTAGTTGTTGGAACTGTTGTTTACTTGACAGAGCGCGAAGCTATTATCGATATCAATGCCAAATCTGAAGGAGTTATTTCCCTTAATGAGTTCCGCTACAATCCAGACCTTAAGGTGGGTGATCAAGTAGAGGTGCTTATTGACATCAGAGAAGATAAGACAGGACAATTGGTATTGTCTCACAGAAAAGCCAGAACGATTAAAGCATGGGATCGTGTGAACAAAGCCCACGACGAAGAGTTAGTGGTCAATGGTTTTGTAAAGTGCAGAACTAAAGGTGGTATGATCGTTGACGTATTTGGTATTGAGGCGTTCTTGCCAGGATCTCAAATCGACGTGAAACCGATCAGAGACTACGATCAATACGTAGGAAAAACTATGGAGTTCAAGGTGGTAAAAATCAACCACGAATTCAAAAACGTAGTGGTATCTCACAAAGCGTTGATCGAAGCAGATATCGAAGAACAGAAAAAAGAAATCATCGGACAACTTGAAAAAGGTCAAGTTCTTGAAGGGGTGGTTAAAAATATCACTTCCTACGGTGTATTTATCGATTTGGGCGGCGTAGATGGATTGATCCACATCACCGACTTATCATGGAACAGAATCAACCATCCAAACGAGGTGGTAGAATTAGACCAAAAACTCAACGTAGTTATTTTGGATTTTGACGATAACAAGTCAAGAATTCAATTGGGTCTGAAGCAATTGGAGAAACACCCATGGGAGGCTTTAAGCGAAACCATCCAAGTAGGTGATACTGTTAAAGGTAAAGTAGTTGTTATCGCTGATTACGGTGCCTTCGTTGAGGTGAGTGATGGTGTTGAAGGATTGGTACACGTATCAGAAATGTCTTGGTCTACCCACTTGAGATCGGCACAAGATTTCGTTAAGGTAGGTGATGAGGTAACCGCTGTTATTTTGACTTTAGATAGAGAAGATCGCAAAATGTCTCTAGGTATTAAGCAGTTAACCCAAGATCCTTGGACGGATATCACTGCTAAATATCCGGTAGGTTCTACCCACAAAGGTATCGTGCGCAACTTCACTAACTTTGGTGTATTCGTTGAGCTAGAAGAGGGTATCGATGGATTAGTGTATATCTCTGATTTGTCTTGGACTAAAAAGATCAAACACCCATCTGAGTTTGTAGCTGTTGGAGACACACTTGAGGTAGTTGTTCTTGAGTTGGATGTGGATGGTCGCAAGTTGAGCTTAGGCCACAAACAAACCACTACTAATCCATGGGACAAGTACGAGGATGACTTTGCTTTAGATACAGTTCACAAAGCAATCATTGCTGAAATCGTTGACAAAGGAGCAACTATCCAGTTCAATGAGGACATCCTTGCCTTCGTACCACAAAGACATTTGGAGAAAGAAGATGGTTCTAAATTGAATAAAGGGGATGAGGCAGAGTTCAAGATTATTGAATTCAACAAAGACTTCAAACGAGTAGTGGCTAGCCATACTGCTTTGTTCAAAGAAGAAGAAAAACGCGCTGTAAAAGCAGCAGTTAAAAAACAAGCAGCAAAAGCTGATGAGGCTAAACCTACCATCGGTGATGCTAACGAAGCACTCCAAGCTTTGAAAGATAAAATGGAAGGAAAAGCGTAAGCTTTGCTTAATTCAATGCAAAAGCCTGTCTCCGTGACAGGCTTTTTTTTTGGAGTGAAATAAAATGTGTAGTTTTGCCTACCGAGGAATGACAAGTATTATGGGACAAAAAATCCTTTTATCCGCACAAGAGATTCATATCATCCTGCATCGCTTGGCTTGTCAATTGTTAGAAAACCACCTTCATTTTAAAGACACCGTACTGATTGGCTTACAGCCACGTGGTACCGCGTTAGCTCAAAGATTGGTCAAAATACTCAAAGAAGATTATCAACAAGAAGTCTCCTTAGGTTTTTTAGATATTACTTTTTTTCGCGACGATTTTAGAAGAAGTGATAAAACCCTGACAGCAAACAAGACAGACATTCCCTTTTTAATTGATGATAAGAAGGTGGTCTTGATCGATGATGTGTTGTTTACAGGAAGAAGCATTAGGGCGGCGCTTACTGCGTTACAGTCCTTTGGCAGACCTGATAAAATTGAATTGTTAACCTTAATCGATAGACGATTCAGCAGGCATTTGCCGATTCAACCTGAGTATAGGGGTAGACAAGTCGATGTAATTAACCACGAAAAAGTAAAAGTAATGTGGGCGGAAACCGACGGTCAAGACGCCATATACATTGTCAACGAACCATAAGCACATGAGTGAGTTAAGTGTAGAGCACTTATTGGGAATTAAGTACCTCAAGCCAGCCGATATTCAGCTTATTTTTGAGACGGCTGATCATTTTAAAGAAGTGATTAATCGCTCGATTAAAAAGGTTCCCTCTTTAAGGGATATCACGATTGCCAACATCTTTTTTGAGAATAGTACCCGTACGCGTTTGTCTTTTGAATTAGCACAAAAAAGACTCTCCGCAGATGTGATCAATTTTTCCGCCGCTCAGTCTTCAGTCAAAAAAGGGGAAACCCTAATCGATACGGTAAACAACATCCTGTCTATGAAAGTGGATATGGTGGTGATGCGACACCCTAATCCAGGTGCCGGCATCTTTTTGTCAAAACACATCAAAGCATCCATTGTCAATGCCGGGGATGGCGCACATGAGCATCCTACCCAAGCGTTGCTGGACTCTTTTTCGATCAGGGAGCGACTTGGTGAAGTAGGAGGTAAGAAGGTTCTTATTGTTGGGGATATTCTCCATTCAAGGGTAGCTTTGTCCAATATTTATGCCCTGCAAATGCAAGGTGCTGAAGTCGCTGTGTGTGGGCCCAAAACATTGATTCCTAAGCATATAGAATCTTTAGGTGTTCGGGTGGAGCTCGATTTAGACAA
>Ga0102870_1000704_pt1 | contig 11679 bp, 8 predicted proteins | sample Colrivmet1546B02_FD_78442 | JGI IMG/M metagenome (GOLD analysis project Ga0102870, IMG submission 78442) | Estuarine microbial communities from the Columbia River estuary - metaG 1546B-02 | ecosystem: Environmental > Aquatic > Marine > Intertidal zone > Estuary | place: USA: Columbia River...
AATGGTTTCAATCAGCAAAAGGTCAACTCCACCTTCTACCAGGGCTTTCACCTGTTCGTAATAGGCTTCTGCCACTTCATCAAAACTGATGCTCCTGAAGCCGGGGTTGTTTACATCCGGAGAAAGGGACAGGGTCTTGTTCATGGGGCCAATGGCACCAGCCACAAAGGGGCCGCCTGCATCCTTGCTTTCAGGGTGGTTGGCCCTGTATTCATTGACGGCATTTCTGGCACATTGGGCGGCTGCCAGGTTGATTTCATAAGACTGGTCGCTCATGTTGTAGTCGGCCATTGAAACCGCCTGGGCATTGAACGTATTGGTCTCAATGATGTCAGCGCCGGCCTCCAGGTACTGAAGGTGGATGTTCTTGATGAGCTCAGGTTGGGTGATGCTGAGCAAGTCATTGTTGCCTTTGAGGTCGGAATGCCAATCGGCAAACCTTGTGCCCCTGTAATCAGCTTCATTGAGCTTATGCCCTTGGATCATGGTTCCCATGGCACCATCGATGACCAAGATCCTTTCTTTGAGTAGTGTGGAAATATCTTTCATGCTTCGTTTAGAAATGCAAAGGTAGTTAAAAGCACTAAGGGTTCAAAGGCAAGGGCGACAAGCTTTTTATTGGATATAGCTGTCTACAGGCAACCTGTTGCGGATGCTTTTTGCCAGCGTCATTTCATCTGCAAATTCGAGTTCACCACCAAAGGCAATGCCACGGGCGATGGTAGTGAAGCGGAGTTCCGGGTTATTGAGCTTTTTGCGGATATAATAAATGGTGGTATCGCCCTGAATGGTTGGGCTCAGGGCAAATACAATTTCCTTTGTGTTTTCCAATGGAATTCTTTCAGCCAATGCGGTAATGGTGAGTTGGTCGGGGCCGATGCCATCCAGTGGAGAGATGACGCCACCCAATACATGGTAGACCCCATTGTATTGCTCTGTAGATTCAATGGCAATCACATCCCTGATGTTTTCCACCACGCAAATCACTTCTTTTTTTCTGCCTGCATTGCTGCAAATGGGGCACTGGTCCAGGTCTGAAATGTTGAAACAGGTTTTGCAGAACTTGATTTCTTTTCGCATCCGCTCAATGGTTTCGCTGAATTGCACCACCTCGGCCTCCTCCTGTTTGAGCAAGTGAAGCACCAGCCTTAGTGCTGTTTTTTTTCCAATCCCCGGAAGGCGGGAGAATTCTTTTACGGCTGCTTCAAGCAGGGTGGAAGATATATGCATCTGCAAAATTACTGAATGTCTTTGAGATCAATTCTCAATTCATTGTCCCAATTGGCCCTGATTTGCAGGGTTTGCTTTCTGGCCACCACTTTTTCCGGCTGCAGTTTTTTCCAGTAATTACCAGTATCCCACTTGCCATTGTTGTTGATGTCAAAAAGGATGCTGATCTGGTATTCCCCCGGGTTGAACAATTTGATCTTGTATTTTTCCTGTTTGGCCTGTTGTTGAAGAAAGATTTTGCTGTCTTTCATGAGCAGCAGGATAGGGTGCAGGTTGCTGTCAATATTGGCAATCTTGATGTCGATACTGCCGTAATCCGATTCTTTTTTTGAGGTGAAGCCGATGGTATCCGTTTTCATGAATTTGTTGTCCATGGTATCCATCGCAAAATCCTTTTCAAGGATCAGGTTATATGTGGTGTTTTCTGTCCAGGAGTGTTGGATGATCAGTTGTTTTCCTGTGCTGTCTTTGTTTAATGTGAAACCGGTGATGGCCTTGAAATCCTTGTCGGTGAAACGAATTTTGGATGAATCCAGTTTTTTCAGGGGATGCTCTGTGGTCAGGATAAGGGTAGAAAGCAGGTCCTGCCTTCCGCCCTCCAGGTTGTTGCTGAGCTTTAACCGTTTGTCCTCTCCTTTTTTATTGGTGGCAGCAGGTTTTGCGGTTGATTTTGGTGCAGGCTTGGCTTCCTGTTCCTCTTCAAAAGCATACAAAACGGTAGATGTATCTGTACCAATGTTGATGGGGCTGTTCATGAATGCGATCAGCTCGCTGGACTGGTCATATTTTTTGCCACCGTCTGCATCCTTGATGGCGAAGAGGTTGTAGCGTCCGGGCTGAAGATTGCTGAAAATGAAACTGCCATCTCCTTTGAGCCGTGTATAATAACGGGGTTTTTCTTTGGCCACCGCAGAGTCGTCTTGGTTGCGGTGCAATACTGCAATCATGGTGCTGTCTACTTTTCCTGTAGCAGCGATGATTACTTTACCGGTGAAAAAAGCAGAATCAAGGTAGGGTCCGGTAGAAAAACTATAGGAGAAATCCTTGAGGATATTGTTTTCGTTGATGTCTTTGATGGCTTCACCAAAATCAATCCTGTAGGTGGTGTTTTCCTCCAGGGTGTCTTTCAGTTTGATGGTGATGGTCTTGAGCTTTCCCTCCGCGTTGGGATTGCTTTTGGGAATGGGGGAGTAGGTCAGCTTTTCATAAGGGTTTTCAAGGGTGATGTACTCATCAAAAACCAGGGTGATTTTGTTGCCCTTGAAGTTTTTGGCACCATATTCTGGCAAGGCGGCAACAAGTTTCGGCGGGATGGAATCCCTTGCCCCACCCGTTGGAGGAACCTGTTGCCCACAGGATGAAATGGCGACAGCAATGAGGATAAAATAAATGGGTTTCATGATGTCCTGCGAAGTTAATCAAAAAGCACCTCCTGTTCTTCTTCAACAAAGCCCACCTGCAGTTTATTGGTTTTGACAAAATTACACCAATGACAATCTTGCTTTCCGCAACCGGTATAGAAGTCGCGGGCCTGGATTTTCTCCCAAACCATCTGGATCTGTTCCCTTACAGCATCAGTATCGTCTTTCGAGATGGGCACCAGGATGGAGCTGATCTCCTTTTTGGCATTGGGCTCTACAAAGTCAAACTCTGTGCTCATGACCTGGTATTTTCCCTGGTCATTGTTGTCAATCAGCAGCTTGTAAAAAACAGCTTGGCGCCAATAATCTCCGCCATAAGGAGGATCGCTTTCTGGATTTTTGAGCTTCGCTTTTGCGTTGTCAGGATTTCCGGTTTTATAATCCACCACATTTACCTTGTGGCCATCAAATTCCATTTTGTCGATTTTCCCTTTGAGCGGAATACCATCCACCATCACATTCCTGATGTTGCGTTCAACCGCTACAATCTTGTTGAAAGAATTGATTTTTTTATCGTGGTATTTGTCCAGGATCTCACGGCCATATTCCATTCGTCTATCAAATTCTTCTTTGGTGAAACTCTCCCTGTGTCTGTACAGAAAAAGCACAAAATCATCGATCAGCACTTGTTTTGGAGGGAACTTGTTGTTGGGATCTTCTTTCATTTTATTGAAGAAGGATTCCAGCGCAAAGTGAACCCCAGAGCCAAACTCAAGGGTTTCGTTTTTGGGTGATGGGATGCGAATCAGGTTGTTGTAATAGAATTGAAGCGGACAGTTAAGGTAATTGTTCAGGGCGGTTACATTCATGGCGAATTTGTCCAAAGCCTTGTCGATGATGTCTGTATCCATTTTTTCAATGATGGGCGAATGTGCCGAAAGCAGCCTCACCAAATTGAAGGCAGTGATCACCGATTCTTCCGGCATGGGATGCTCTTCAGGTAGAGAATGGACTGCCTTGATTTCTTCCAAAAACATGCTTGCCTCAAGGTCTTTGCCATCGTCCTTTTGTTTGGAATAAGATATCGTGAGGTATTGCTCGGCCCTTGTGATGGCCACATAAAAAAGCCTCCTGAGCTCCTCATCTGAACTTGTGTTGGCATGGGATTCGAACAGGGTGTCCGGTAATTTGTAGCCTTTGTTGTTGGCCCTTTTCTTCTCCCAAAAAGAGGCATTGCATCCTGCAAAAAATACGTATTCAAACTCAAGACCCTTTGACCCATGGGCCGTCAGGAGGTTCACGCCTTTTTCATTGCCCCCAACCTGAACAATGGGCAGGGCAATCTCTTCCTTGCGCATCATCTGAATGACCTTCACCAATTTATTCAGGTTCAGCGAGGGATCTTTTTTTGTTTCATTTTTAAGGAAATCAAAAAAGGCCGTCAGCACCTGCATTTGCCAATGGTTGTCTGCAGACTTCATGATCAGGCCCAGCATACCGGAATCGCGGATGAGCCTTTCCAGCAGTTGTTGAAGGGTGATGTTGTTGATCATGCCGATAAGGCCCTCAATGAATTTTCCGGTATTGGCCAGTTCATCAGAAATATTTTTTTCGAAAAGGCTTCCTGCAATGGAATTGGTCTTGATATCGATGATGTTCCTGAATCCTGACACATCTTTTTTGTACAAGCGCTGGGTATTTTCAATGCTGAGTTTGGCAATTTCCAACGGACGGACGCCAAACCAATCATAGTGCAGGATTTCAAAAAGCATCTGGTCTCCACTGAAGGCCGTATCCATTTCTGCATCCAGGTATTCGAACAGGCGGATGATTTTTTTGATCAAGGGAAGGTCCAATAAATTGATGTTGCGTTTGCTGTAAAACAGGATGCTCCTGCATTTCAGGAACTCAGCCAATTCTTCCCCGTATTTGTTTTCCTTGTAAATGACAGCAATTTTCTTCGGATCAATGCCACTGTGTACAAGGGTTTCAATTTCATGGGTGATGCCGATCATTTCCTCCCTTGCATTTCTCCATGCCTTGATGATGGGCAGCTGTGTACTGTTTTTAAGGGTCGATTTTCCTGCAACAAGGGTTTTGTCCAGGCCTTGTATATGGCTGATCAGGCGCTCGTTGTTTTTATCGATCAGGGTTTTGGAAATATCCAGGATGGGCTGTATTGAACGGTAGTTTTCCGTCAACATGATGGTCTTGATGTTTTGAAACTTCTTCATGAAAACCAGCATGTTCTCCACATTGGCTCCCTGAAAGCGAAAGATCGACTGGTCGTCATCTCCCACAACAAAAATATTGGGCTCATCCCAGTAACTGATCAGCATTTCAACCAGTGTATTCTGCGTTCCGCTTGTATCCTGGTATTCATCCACCAGCACATATTGGAACTGTTCCTGGTACTGGGCAAGGATTTGTCGGTTGTTTTTGAAAACACCAATGACCCAGTTGATCATGTCATCAAAGTCGTACCGCTTGTGGTCTTGCATCATTTTTTGGAATTGCTCAAATTCCTTGACGGCAGCCTCCAGCTTGGCCATCTTGTCTTTTTCGGCATTGAGCAGTTCCATTTTCAGGTCGCCTGCATTGAACTGGCCCGTTTTTCTTTTATAAATGTATTCATCCCTGGTCGGAAGGTCGTTGAGGTATGATTGGATCGCATCCAGGATCAGGTCTGTCGTCCAGCCCTCCCGCTTGATGCTGCTGAAGAGCTGGCGGAGGTTCTTGGTTTCAAAATAGACATCACTGCGGTACCGTTTCAGCGGATGGTTTTTGGGAAACTGGTCGATCAGTTCCCGCAGCAGGGCAATCGATTCCAAATCGGAGATGGGTTCCAGGCTGTTTTTTTCAAAATACGCGAGGTTATCCTGGATGACCTGGTTGCAGAAGGAATGATAGGTATGGATGTGGACCTTGTAAGCGTCTGGTCCAATCATTTTTAACAAACGTTTTCTCATGGCCACCGCCCCTGAGTCGGTATAGGTCATGCAGAGAATATTCTGAGGAAGGGTATCCGTTTCCAACAGGATTTTTCCAATCCGGATGGCCAGAATCTGGGTCTTGCCTGTTCCTGGACCCGCAATAACCATTACAGGCCCTTCAATGGTGTCCACCGCCTCTTTTTGTGCTGGATTGAGTTTGGTGTATTCGTTTTGGTAGGTTGAGAGGAGCATGATGGTTTAGTGTAAAGTCCTGCTTTAGCTGTACAAACCTAGGTTTTTCTTTTATAGTTTTTCTATTTGCAGTCTGTTTTTACTGATTGTAAACAGTACAAGACGTTAATTGTTAACTTGCAGCCCAATGATGAACCCAGCCATGCCATCAACTTCCACCAATACCCAGTCAACCCGACAACTTCGTTTGGTTTTTTATGCAGCCTGGTTTCTTGTTTCACTTGTGCAGGCGGCAGGAACAGAGTTGTTTGATGATGAGGCCTATTATTGGGTCTATTCTAGGTTTCTTGACTGGGGCTATTTTGATCATCCTCCGATGATTGCCGTCCTCATCAAATTGGGTACAGCCATTTTGCCCGGAGAGTTGGGATTGCGGTTCTTCATTGTTTTGATGGGCACTGCAACCATCGCCTTGATCGAATACTTAACACAACCCAAGGACATCAAGCTATTCTTTGCCATTGTGCTCAACATGGCAGTGTTGCAAATCGGAGGCATCATTGCGGTTCCAGACATTCCCTTGTTGTTTTTTACAGCCTTGTTTTTCATTGCCTACCAGGCATTTGACCAGAAAAATACACTCATCACTGCTTTATTCCTTGCACTTGTTATTGCCCTGTTGCTCTACAGCAAATACCATGGCATCCTGATCATTTTTTTCACCATCATCTCCAATCCATCCATCCTGACAAGGTGGAAAAGCGTGTTGGTCATCCTGCTTTCTGTAGGGCTTTTCATGCCCCATGTCATCTGGCAAATCCTGCACGGTCTTCCTTCCATCAACTACCATCTTTTTGAAAGGCTCTCACCGCCTTACAAGCTATCTTTCACAGCAGATTATTTGCTTGGCCAGCTGCTGATTGCCGGTCCATTGGTGGGATGGCTGATCATTTGGGCGGCCCTGAAAAACAGGTATGCCAATGCAACTGAAAAAGCCATGTACTGGTCGCTGATCGGCACCTATGGCTTGTTTTTCCTTTCCTCTTTCAGGAGCCGAACCGAGGCCAATTGGACCATCCTGCTGATGGCGCCATTGATTGTATTGTCTTACCAATACCTCAGCCAACACAAAAACAAGGCCCGCTGGATCTATCGCTTGCTTCCCTATTCCATTGCCTTGGTATTGCTTGTTCGTGTATACATGATACTGGATATCCCGGCATTGAAATTCATGCCCAAAGATGAATTTCACAAGAACAGGGAATGGGCTGCTGCCATCAAGAAAAAAGCCAACGGTTTGCCTGTGGTTTTCACCAACTCTTATCAGCGGGCTTCCAAATATTGGTTTTATGCCGGAGATACTTCTTTCTCGCTCAAGACCCATGGTGACCGCAGGAGCAATTATCATTTCTGGCCGATGGAAGAGCAGCTTCAAGGAAGGAGGCTAATGGTATTTGGATCGATGGGTACCGCAGCCATGAAGGACTCCATACAAACTCCCCGCATGCTGCTGGCTGCAGAAGCAACAGATGATTTTGTTTCTTTCGGCGCTGTTCAATTAGACGGAGGTGATTTGTACAGGGATGACAAAGGATTTGTCAATGTGGCGTTGAAACCTGGCTATGGCAACAGGCAAATCATGGAAAGGACGATGGCGAAACATCCTGAGATCATCCTGATCATTTACAGGTCCGGAAAGCAAGACCCCATCCTATTCCCAACCGGTCGTATTGTCAGCCACGACAGTGAATACGAACTCAATTTCCGGCTACAACTGCCACCATTGGAAGAAAAAAAATACACCATACGGTGGGGATTAAAAGGAAGTTTTTCCGAGCCTACCATCAACAGCAGAACCTATGCATTGAAGCGCTCTGTTACCGAATGATGGCCATTATATCAGGATCGCCATCCAGGTTGTTCATTTGGCGCAGTACCCAGGGATATTTCCTTGAAACATAGGTGGATGCTGGCTTTACCGTATACCTTACTGGGTTGGGCAGAGATGCCGCAATCATGGCAGCTTCCGTTCTTGTGAGCCTTTTGGCAGGCTTCTTGAAATATTTTTTAGCCGCCGCTTCAATGCCAAAAATGCCTTTGCCCATCTCCGCTTCATTCAGGTAAACTTCCAAAATTCTTTGCTTGCTCCAAACCAGCTCAATCATGAACGTGAAGTAAACCTCTAGTCCTTTTCTGAACCAACTGCGCCCCTGCCAGAGAAATACATTTTTGGCCACCTGCTGGCTGATTGTTGAAGCTCCCCTGATCTTTTTTCCTTTTTTCTTTTTGTTAAAAGCGAGGGCCCTTTCAATGCCCTTGATGTCAAATCCATTGTGGTCTGGAAACAACTGGTCCTCTGAAGCAACCACGGCAAGTTTTGCAGCCGTTGACATTTCATCCAATGACAAATGTGTTCTTTTGAAACCATTTCCTTCGATGATGCTGGTAATCTGGTTAACAGTGATGGGCGGATCAACAAATCGGATCAACAGAATGTAGGCCAGATGAGAGATGAGCAGGAAGAGAAATATCTTTTTGATGATGCGCAGCACGGGATATTATTTGGTGACAGGAATGTATTGAAGATAATATTTGTTGCCCAAGGTTACAGTCTTTTTGTGGATACGGCTCAGTGCAAATCCAGTCAGTGCAACAGCGCCCGATATGGCCATGGTGGAAGGGATGATTGGTTGTTTCAGGTAAAGGGCATTGACACTGTGAAGAATAGCATAGGCTGATCCTCCCATCATAAAAATCAATCCATTTTTGATGAAACTGAAATTTTCACGGGGCTTGAAAATCTCCCGTACTTCCTTGATATGGTACCTCGAAAGTCCTACCGAAACCGTGTCCCAAAAAGAGGTACCCCACATCGTATAGGCGGGCCTTTCATCATAAATATTGATGTAGAGGCTGTCCTTTTGAATTTTTCTGATCATTCCCTGTACCTCAGTACCTGCAATGGTTACAAAATGAATTTGAGAACCGGAAAGATAAGTCTTCAGTGTTCTTTCTGGCCCTTTTTTCAGCACCACCATGTCTGACCCCTGTGCCAACAGTTGGCTGCAAGGAAGGAAGAATAAAAACAGGAAGATGCTTCGATTGCGTATGTTCATTTCATTTGTTTAAAAACCGAATTCCATAAACGATGCCCAGTCCAAAAATGATGAGGATTGTTCCTGATATTTTATTGATGATATTGATATTATGAGGTGTAAGGCTATGGCGAACCTTCGCCGCCAGCATCACCTTCAGTACATCTGCAACCACATTAACCAACAAGCAAGTGCCAAAAAGAATGATCCTTTCAAAGGGAGTATGGGTCACGGCAAAAGCGGTTGCATTGATCAGCCAAAACAGCATCACGCCTGGGTTCAGCGTATTGATGATGAATCCAGAGATGAATGTTTTTGTAATGGCTTTTTTCCCAAATTCAACCAGCGGTACATTTTTATCTTCTCCAAAATTGACTTTCTTGAAAAAAACATAGTAAATCCCCAGCGATACTAGAAATACTGCACCAACATAGCCAATCGTATTTTTGAAAGCAAGGGCCTCCATCACCAGTGAAGAAAACATGTTGCTGATGATGATCAGTACAAGATCACTCAGCCATACACCTGCCACAAAGCTGAATCCACCCTTGTGTCCGTTGTTGATGCTTTGTTTCAGGATGGTAAAAATCACAGGCCCTACTGAAACGGCCAAAATAAGCCCAAGTCCAATTCCTTTGACGATTGATTCGAGCATGGTAAAAATCAATATGATTTTTAAGGGTTCAAAAAATGAAATTACTGAACAAAGCGCAGAGAATTTGCTTTGTTTGAGAAGGGCCTATCTTTTGGCCAGGAATTCCTTCCATTCATCCAGTGCATTTCCCTTCAATACCCGTGGAAACTTGTGCTGACCTCCCATCTTCCCTTTGCTTTCCATGAACGCTATGAAAACGTTTTCTGGCAATATTTCCACAACAACATCCTTAAGGGCGCTTTTTCTTTCTACCGCATAATCATCATTCAACTCTTTCAAGGTTTCATCAATGATGTTTCTTAGGTCAATCAAATCAACGGCATCATCTGTGCCGATATACCAGTGGTGTCCAAAGAAGCTATTCATGGGAACCCCTGCTACCGTAAATTCTGTGATGGAGGCATTTAATTTTTCACTGGCCACCTGTACGGCCCGGTTCATGTTGTCTACACTGAGGTGCTCACCTACCAGGCTGAGAAAATGTTTTGTTCTTCCGGTGATGATGATTTCAGATCTTTCTTTGTTTACAAAACGGATGGTGTCTCCAATCAGGTATCTCCAGGCTCCTGCAGCAGTGCTGATCAGGATGGCGTAGTTGATTTGTTCCTCAACATCCTCGATGAGGATGGTCTTTGAGGCATCGGTGATATTGCCGTCAGTGTCAAAATGCTCATCATCAAAAGGGATGAATTCAAAAAAGATATGTTCATTCAATACCAGTTTCATGCCATCAGGATCCTGCCGGTCTTGGTAAGCAATGAATCCTTCAGAAGCCAGGTAGGTTTCAATGTATGAAATGGGTTTACCCAGCAAGCGTTCAAACCCTTTTTTATAGGGCTCGAAAGCCACCCCACCATGACAAAACAAGGTCAGGTTTGGCCATATTTCGTGGATGTCTTTTAATTTGTACCGTTCGATGATCATTTCCATGCACATCTGGATCCATGCAGGCACCCCCACAACAAATCCAATATCCCAATTGGGAGCCTCCTCCACAATGGCCTCCAATTTGCTGTTCCAGTCTGTTGTTTTGGCTATTTTTTTTCCTGGCCTGTAAAAGGGGGAAAACCAAAAAGGTACTTTTTTGGCGATAATACCACTGAGGTCTCCTGCAAAATACCCTGGTCCTTTTTGAAGGTCCGTGCTGCCACCCAGCATCAGGGATCCCTTTCCTACAGATTTCCAGGATATATTATCGTAATTCCTCAAGGAGAGGAGCTGCTTGATCATGGTAATCTTGTTGCCCTTCATCAGCTCCTTTGTGATGGGAATGTATTTGCTGGCAGCCTCTGAAGTACCCGAACTCAATGCAAAATATTTTATCTTCCCGGGCCAGCATACGTCTGGAATGCCCTTCAAGGTTTGGTTCCACCACTCACTGTACAACGTGCTGTAGTTAAAAGCAGGAACGATCTTTCGAAAATCATCATGGGGCATCTTGCTATTGAGGATTTCATCGAAATGGTAATGTTCGCCGAATTGCGTTTGCCTGGCTTTTTTTAAAAGGGATTTCAGCACCCGTTTTTGTTGTCTTTCGGGTGAGTTGGTAGGAAGCCTTAAGGCGTTAGCAATCGATTTAGGCAGTCTTATGTCTATTAATGCCATTGGATGCAAGTTAAGCATTTGTTTTTTTTGGCTATTCTTTTGTATTTTTAGTTACTAAACTCAGTTTATGAACAGACGTGACGCACTTGAAAGGGTAGCCCTCATCTTGGGAGGAACAGTCATTGGCGGAGCTGCATTTTTGCAGGGGTGTAAAAATACCACAGAAAAAGCAGCAAGTTTCTTCTTGTCTCAAGACCAGATTGCGTTTCTGGATGAGGTTGCGGAAACCATCATACCCAGCACCGATACGCCAGGTGCAAAAGCGGCATTGGTAGGCGCTTTCATGAACACCATGGTCATGGATTGTTACAAGGAAAAAGACCAGAAATTTTTTGCTGGCGGCATCACTGAAATTGATAATTCGGCAAACCATATGTTTGGCAAAGGTTTCATGAACATCACCCCGGCACAAAGGAAATCGTTGCTCAACCAAGTGAACAAGGAGCTGAAAGCATACAACGATAGCAAAAAAGAAGATGACCCAAACCATTATTTCGGCATGATGAAACAGCTGACCCTTCTTGGGTATTTCAGTTCTGAAATTGGGGCCACCCAGGCACTGCGGTATGTTGCCATCCCAGGTAAATATGAAGGTTGTGTTCCCTACA
>Ga0102870_1000745_pt1 | contig 11421 bp, 9 predicted proteins | sample Colrivmet1546B02_FD_78442 | JGI IMG/M metagenome (GOLD analysis project Ga0102870, IMG submission 78442) | Estuarine microbial communities from the Columbia River estuary - metaG 1546B-02 | ecosystem: Environmental > Aquatic > Marine > Intertidal zone > Estuary | place: USA: Columbia River...
AGCTCCTTGTAGGCGGCTTTCAGTGGAGTGCCAACGGCGCGGATGTGCATGGCCCGTGGTTACACCCCGATGGGCGCCTCTACTGGACGCATGGTCGCAAAGGTCATGAAGTGAAGCAGCAGGATGGCACCTTGGTGCACAAAGGCTTGGCCAGTGGAGTATGGTCAATGCGCCTCGATGGATCGGACGTACGCTGGCACTCGCTCATCTGCGGGGACAACCCGACTGGCCTAGCATTCGCCCCCACCGGCGAGATTTTTGGGACCTGTAATCTTTATAACGGCGTGCCCCGTCACGACACCATCGGCCAGTGGCAGCTCGGCGGCATCTACACCCGCCCAGATTGGTTGCAAATCGTCGCTGATCAGCTCCGCACGCACGAGAAGATGCCCTTAGTCGCCAACCTGGGCCATATTGTTCCCAGCGGTTGTGCCTTGTGGTCACGGGCTAATGAGCTTGCTCCCACGCTCGCTGCTTCCGCTGAAAATCTCCACCTCATGGTCTCGCTCTACAACTCGCAGAAGGTCATCCGTCTTGAACTCCAGAAGGAAGGCGCCGGTTACCGCGCCTCCGAACACGAATTTCTTAGCCTCACCAAGACGGGCGCCCACCTCACCGATGTTGTCGAAGCTCCGGACGGTTCGCTCCTCGTGCTGGATACCGGCACCTGGTATCCCCATTGCCCCTCCACTCTGCTGAACTCGGCGAACGTGCCGGGCGGCATTTATCGCGTTCGCCCCATCAAGCCCGTGGCCTTGGCTCCAGCGAAGCCTTCCCCTTATCGCGAGCTGACCGACGACGACATTGCCCGCGACCTCGGCTCGGCCGATTCTGCGGTGGCCCGGCGAGCTTGCGAGCAGCTCACCTTCCGCCTGGTCGGCACAACCGCCGCGCGGGCCGCTTTACTGACGCTGCTAGACAAGCCGCTGGATCCCTTCCTTGAGCATGCAGCCGAATATGCAGCCATGAAGACGCAGGCCTTTAGTGTGAAGGAACTCCAAGCCTCGACCGCACCGCGGCAACAGGCTCGCCTTCTGAGGATTCTCTCACAAGTCACCACGAAGCCGGCCGACCTCGCAGCGGTCTATGATTTTGCTGCGACCAGCTTGGATGCCGCAGAGCCCGCCTTGGCTACGAATGCGGCCACTGCCCTTGGCAAGGCTGCGAATGCCGATACCCGAGTGGCCAAAGTCTTCGCGGCTTGGTTGACGGAGCCTGTGCTATCGGAGCGCCGCCTATTGGCTTTTGAACGACTTGGGACCGCTCTGGCCAGTCGCCCCGAGGTATCGAAGGCCTTGGCGACGGCACTGACCAAGCAAGGGCCGGTGCGACAGGTGGCCCTGAAGGCCATCGCAAACTCCACTGGTAAATTGCCGGACCAGCAGTGGCGGCCGGCCTTACTCGGTCTCCTCGATACGGAGGTGAGCCCCGTGCTCTTTGAGGCCATCGCCCGCGTGAAGCATCGCAGCTTCGACGAACGTCTGAGCGCTTTAGCTGCGGATAAGTCGCGCGCTGTTACCTTGCGGCTACGGTCGCTCTTAGCCCTATCGGAGGCGGGAAGCCAGCTGAGCCCCGCGGCGTTTGACTTACTCCTAGAACTCCTCGCCGACACTGGCCAAGCTGGCCCGCGGATTGAAGCCAGTCGCCGCCTCGCTGAAGCCCAGCTCTCCGACGCGCAACTCGACCGCTTCCTTCCCGTACTCATGCGAGCTGGGCCGATTGAACAGGGTGACTTCCTGCAGCACCTGAAGAAATATACGCCCGGACAAGGTAAACGCATTGCCGCCGCATTCGCCCAGTCGTCACAACTTGGGACCCTTCGTCCCGATGAAGTGCGCGTGGCCTTCGCTAAGTGGCCGCGATCCGTTTTTGAAGTCATGGAGCCGGCGTTCAACGCGGCGCTGGCCGCCACCGAGGCCAAGAAGTCCAAGCTCGATGCCTGGGCCCAAGAAGCGGCCCGCAGTGGCCGGCCGGAAGCGGGTGCCAAGCACTTTGCCGCGGGCAAGGGGGCCTGCCTGGCCTGTCACCAAGTGGGCGCGGTCGGGCGAGCCCTCGGTCCCGACCTCTCCCGCATCGGCGCTATCCGCACCGAGCGAGAACTCATCGAGAGCATCCTTTTCCCTAGTAACACCATCGCGCGCGATTATGAGCTCCATGCCGTCGTCACCTCCGATGGGCGGAACCACCTCGGCCTGATTAAGTCCCGTGGCGCCGACGGGCTCGTGCTGATGGATGCGGCTGGCCAACTACTGACTTTACCGACCACCACGGTGGTGAGTGAGACCCAGTTAGAGACCAGCTTGATGCCCGGTGGGCTGGACGCTGCTTTCACGCCCGCCGAGTTGGCTGACCTCGTCGCTTGGTTGCGGTCGCTGCGGTAAGGCTCAATACTGTAAGAGTCTACAATACGAGAGGCTTGACCTGTCGGGTGGGTTGGATAATTTCGGGAACATCGCCACCCCGCGATAACCCCTATGATTCAGGATGTTCTCATCCTTGGCGGAGGAACCGCAGGCTTCTTCATGGCTGCCAGCCTGAAGACGCACCACCCATGCTTGCGGGTGCGGGTCGTGCGTAGTCCGACGCTCGGCATCATTGGAGTGGGCGAGGGTAGTACCACTGATCTACTGCGGTTTATCCATGGGTTCTTACGCGTCCCTCCCAGCGAGTTTTATCGGGCGGTGAAGCCTTCGCTCAAACTCGGCATCAAGTTCCTCTGGGGAAAAGAAGACTATCACTACACCTTCACCGGGGCCTTGCGGCAGAAGTTCGAACCCTCGGGGGTGCCGATTGGCTTTGCTTGCGATGAGACCTTGGCCGATGTCGACATTCATACCTCTTTGATGGCAGCGGGGAAGGTCTTCCCGCGGAGTCCCGATGGCCCTTGGCCGTTGGTAAACCCCACCGTGGGTTATCATATCGAGAACGCCGAACTCGTCGCGTGGTTGGAAAGCCACGCCGCTAAACTGGGTATCGAAGTGATTGACGGCGACTTGGCCGCGGTCGAGCAAGCCGAAGGCGAGATCCAGGCCTTGCACCTCAAGGATGGCCAGCGCCTCGCGGCAGACTTCTTCGTCGATGCCTCGGGCTTCCATGCTGAGTTGATTGGCAAAGCCCTCGGCACGCCCTTCATCAGCTACGCGGATTCACTCTTCTGCGACAAGGCCGTCGTCGGCGGTTGGGCGCGCACATCTGAACCCATCCTGCCCTATACGACCGCGGAGACTATGGCGGCGGGTTGGGCTTGGCAGATTGAGCATCCGGGACGAATCAACCGCGGTTACGTCTATTGCTCGCAGTTTATTTCGGATGCGAACGCCGAGGCGGAATTCCGAGCGAAGAATCCCAAGGTGGGGCCCACGCGTATCGTCCCCTTCGTGCCTGGACGTTACGCGCACCAATGGGTCGGCAACGTCTTTGCGGTCGGCAACGCGGCTGGTTTCGTCGAACCCCTCGAGGCGACCTCGTTACTGTGCATTGCGCACGAGTGTCGCTTTCTGACGATTGCGCTCGCGGAGGGCGGTTTGAAGAAGAACCACAGTATGCGGGAAACCACGGACCACTTGTGTGGTCGACTCTGGGATGAGATTCGTGACTTCCTAGCCGTCCATTACCGTTTTAACCAACGCGCGGATACCCCCTTCTGGCGGCATTGTCGCGCGCATGTGGCGTTGCATGGCGCCCAGCGTATGGTCGACTTTTATCGCGAGAACGGCCCCACCTTCTGCCTAGAGGTCGAGTTGCTAGCCCCCGCCCAGAGCATCTTTCAATTGGAAGGATTCTGGCTCCACCTCGTGGCGATGGGTGTGCCCCATGAGCGGACGGACCGGCTGACGCCAGCGGAACGACAGTGGTGGGCAAGCCAGCGAGCGAGCAATCGAGGGAGCGCGGCGACCGGCCTGACGGTGGAAGAGTCGTTAAAAGTCCTGCACGATCCACGTTGGAGCTGGCGGCCGGACTTCTATAAAGACGTCCACTGAGCCGGCGGCTGTTACCAGAGTATGGCCAGGAGGCTGGCGGCGGGGACCGCTAAGAGCACGAGTAGGCAGCTCCCACGGCGCGCGTCCTGGGCGTCTTGTTCGGCCTTATCCCAGGCAGACTGTTCTTCGTCGAAGCTCCCGTCTGCGCGATCATGGTCATGGTCGCTCTCGTGGTCGCCGCCGTCGTCCGGGGTGAAGTCATCGTCGTCCGGGGTGTCGTCGTTGTCGCGCATGCCTAGGACTCTACCCAAAATCTGAGGTTCTGCAAGGGGTGGAAAGGTCGCTACAAGGTGCGGTTTACTCTGGAGGCTTAGCGATTCCTCGCCCACGATGGGGACCTCGCATGGCTACCGTCCTTTGCATGAAGTGGGGCACCAAGTATGGTCCCGAATACGTCAACCGCCTCCACTCGATGGTGCAGCGGCATCTCACGATCCCGCATCGCTTCGTGTGTCTCACTGATAACAAGGATGGCCTGAATCCGGGTATCGAGACCTTCCCGATCCCGAGCCTCAAGTTACCGGCGGGTGCCCCGGAGCGCGGCTGGACTAAGCTCGTCTCCTTTTCGCCCGACCTCAGCGCCCCCGGCGGTCCGGAACTGAGGGGTGAAATCCTCTTCCTCGACATCGACATCGTCATCGTCGGCAACATGGATGCCTTCTTCCAGCAGCCGGGAGAGTTCTTGATTATCCGCGACTGGCAGAAGGGCGATATCACTGGCAACTCCTCTGTCTACCGCTGGACTGCGGGCGCGCACCCCGACGTGCTGGAGTATTTCCGCTCGAATCTGGAAGCCGTTCGGAAGCGCCATCGCAACGAACAGGAGTTCCTCACTGCGCACTTAAGTGGGCAGGGGAAGGTCGGCTATTGGCCCGAGACCTGGTGCCGCAGTTTTAAGCGCCATTGCGTGAAGTATTTCCCCTTCTCCTGCTTTCAGACGCCCGCGAGTCCTGCAGGTGCCAAGATTGTTGTCTTCCATGGCGTGCCTAATCCGCCGGACGCCTTGGTCGGTCGGAGTGGCAAGTGGTATCGTCGGGTCCTGCCGACCCCTTGGATCGCGGATAATTGGAAGTGAGGGAGAGTCGGGGAAGAGTCGGGCAATGGTCGGGTAAGAGTCGGGGAAGAGTAGGAGGAGGGTCGGGTAGGGGCGCGACTGCGTCGCGTCCGTTGGCATCCCGACGTGTGGTGACTTGTAGCTGAGCCAAATCCCGATGAGTCCCGTCTGCGGTCTCGAGCGGACGCCACGCAGTGGCGCCCCTACCTCGAGGCATAGCTGACCAAGGCAAGAAACAAGAAGGGCAGCACGTGGTGCTGCCCTTCTCTTCCGAAAGTGCTGAGCGCTTTCGCTTACTTCTCTTCGGTGGCGTCCTCGTTGGCCGCTTCTTCCTTGGCCTGAGCCTGGGTGCTGAGCACGGGCTGGGCAAAGAGGCGACTGTCGTGGAGCTTGGCGATATAGCCTTCGCCGATGAGGAAGTTGAGGTCGGCGAGCACGCGTGCCTTGGCGGCATCATCGGCGGTTTCGCCGGCGACGGCGAGGGTGACGTCCTTGCCTTGGATACCGGAAGTCTTGTCGAGGCAGTCGAAGATTTTCTGCATCGCATCGCTGAAGCTGGACTTCGGGTCGCGGCACTTGCGGCGCACGCCACAAGCGTAGGTGATGCCCTTGGAGCCCTTCTTATAGAGGTGGAAGCCTTCCTTGCGGAGGCGGCCGCGGATGCCGTTGGCGGTATCGAGGGGGAAGTCGCGCTGGCGATCGAGGGCGTAGCGGACGCAATCACGGAGCGGGCCGGGCGGCATCTCGGCGAGGAGACGGCCGGGAAAGCGAACTTGGTTGCGGGAGATGACGGTGGCTTCGCGGCGGAAGGCCAGCAGGAAGCCGCGGGCGGCGTCCATGCTTTCCAAGCGCTCGGGTTCGCCTTCCTGACGGTCCTTGGGTGCGTATTCCGTACGGGTGGACATGGACTTCTTCCAGGCCTCAATGGCTTCGGGTTCGCGGACCATCTCGAGGTCGGCCTTAAAGCGGTCAAACGGGGCGTTGGGGCAGATGCGGGCGTGGTGTTCGCGCAGGGTCTTCTGGTAGCTGTGGTGGGTCGGCGAGCCAAGGATCGCACCCGTTTGCTTGCAACGGGCGACCATTAAGAAGGAACCCTTCGGGGCTTCAGTTTCGACCTCAACCGTATCGAAGAACTTTTCGAGGTGGCGGTTGAGCACGTGGCTGACCGCTTCGGCTTCAGTGAGGAATGGTACGCTATCCGGGACGGAAATCGACAGCGTCGCATCGGTGCGCTTCTCGGCATCGGCTGGCTTGATGACGATTGAAAGACGATCTTCCTTGTCCAAAATTAACAACGCGACGCTGAAGAGCTCGTAGGTAATCTGGCTCTTCTTCATCGCATCACCGAGCAACTCGAACTTGGCGTCGTCGGGGAAGAAGCCGGTCGTCACCACCATCTGCGGGATGGCCGGTTCGGATTCGAAGCGATCACCGCGGTCATCGCGACTAGGACCACGACGGTCATCGCGTGGACCGCGTGAAGGACCACCAGGACCGCCGGGACCACGCGACGGACCACCCGGACCGCGGGACGGACCACCAGGTCCGCGCGAGGGTCCACCGGGGCCACGGTTGCCACCATCACGGAAAGAAGGACGATCGCCGCCTTCGCGGCGGGGACCCCGACTCGCGCCGATGTTTTCGTTCGGGCCGTCGACCCAAGAGGGGCCAAAACCCAGCGAAGAAAGGTCTATCGGTTTGATAGAATCTTCAGGGGGGCGGGACGAATCGGCCGGATCGGGAGACATTGCGGGTCGAGAGTTGGCAAAGATGCCTCGCTTGGCAAGCGTGGGCACAAACGCTTTTTTCTTGCACTGATGCCCGGGTGTTCCACTTTCCACCTTCCTTAGATTGCTCAGGTGGTGGAATGGCAGACACGCATGCTTGAGGTGCATGTGCCGTAAGGTGTCCGGGTTCAAGTCCCGGCCTGAGCACCAATTTGAAGCTGGCCCGGTTCAATTTTGAGCCGGGCCTCTTTTTTATTCCCTTAAGGCGGCTCTGCGGCAGGAATAGGGGCATGGCTCCGCAGGACAAGATCGACGTTCTCATCCTTGGTTCAGGCGGCCGTGAGCACGCGCTGCTCAAGGCCTGCCTCCGCAGCCCCCGCGTCGGCCAAGTCCGCGTGGCTCCCGGTAACGGCGGCATGGCACTCGAAGCCGAATGCTTGGAAGTCGACATCAACAGCGGCGCCGCGGTCCTTGACCTCGTCCGCCGCACGGGGACGCAGTTCGTCATCGTCGGACCAGAGGTACCGTTGGCCCATGGGGTGGTCGATGTCCTCGAAGCGGCGGGCGTCAAGGCGTACGGCCCTTTACAGGCGGGAGCGCGGCTCGAAGCTAGTAAGGCCTTCAGCAAGGACTTCCTCTTCCGTCACAAGATTCCCACCGCGGCCGCTGAGACTTTTCGATCCTTGGAACCAGCCCTGGCCTATGTCCGGCAGCAACCGGTCCCCATTGTCATCAAAGCCTCGGGCTTGGCGGCAGGGAAGGGTGTCGTCATTGCGATGAATCACGCCGAGGCTGAAGCCGCTTTACGCGATATGATGGAAGCGAAGGTCTTCGGGAGTTCGGGCGATGAAGTCGTCATCGAGGAATTCATGCAGGGCGAGGAAGCCTCGATCATGCTCATGGTCTGCGGCGAAGAGTATCTCATGCTGCCGCCGAGTCAGGACCATAAGCGCGTGGGCGAAGGCGATACCGGCCTGAATACGGGCGGCATGGGTGCCTATGCGCCGACGACGGTCGTCACGCCCGAAGTCGAGCGCCGCTTACGCACGGAGATCATCGTGCCCACCTTGCGTGGTTTAAAGGCCGATGGCATTGATTACCGCGGGACACTCTACGTCGGTATCATGGTGACTTCGATTGGCCCGCGCGTGGTCGAATTCAATGTTCGTTTTGGCGACCCCGAATGCCAAGTGCTCATGCCCTCATTAGAGACCGACCCGGTCGAAATCATGGAGGCCATCGCCGCTGGCACCTTCCGTTCGGCTTCCGTGCGGCTGCGTCCGGGTTCGACAATCATCGTCGTCCTCGCTGCGGGCGGGTATCCCGGCGAAATCCGTAAAGGCGACGTCATCACTTTGCCGCCGCAGCTCCCGGCGGGCGTGGATATCGTCCACGGTGGCACCAAGCGCTTGCCCGATGGCCAGGTCGTGACCTCGGGTGGGCGCGTACTTGGCGTCGTCGCTCATGGCGCCACTTTGGAGGAAGCCGCTCAAAAGGCCTACGCGGTGGTGCCGCAAATCCAGTTTACCGGTTGCCACTATCGTCGGGACATCGGCTACCGCCAGCTCCGCCGCGACGGCGCGGTCTGATTACGGGTTGAACCGCCCCACCGCCTCGACACTCTCCCGTCCATGCCAGTCGAACGCGATACCGTGACGTTTGTCTGCACAGGGAATACCTGTCGCAGTCCGATGGCGGAGGCATTGTTGCGCGCGACTTTGGCGAAGCGGGCAGGGGGACTGGAGAAATTGAAAGTCGCTTCGTTCGGCTTAGCGGCACAACCGGGCGTTCCGGCCTCACCGAACTCGGTGAAGACGATGCAGCGCATTGGACAGGACCTGCGGGCGCACCGGAGCCGTCTCCTGTCGCAGGCCGACCTGGATTGTAGCCTCGTCGTCTTTGGGATGACGGAATCGCACCTCGCGGCGCTCCGGCAACGTTTCGACTCCTTGCCAGAACACGTCCTCCTCCTCCGGGACGTCCTCCCCGAAGGCGCGGACCGTAATATTCCCGATCCCTTTGGCGGCGGTTACCGCGACTACGAAGAATGCCGCGACTCGATGGTGGAAGCCATCCCGGCCTTGCTGGCCTTGCTGAAGCACCATTTTATCCGACCATGACCACCCCTTTGACCCTCTCTTTTGGTAGCGACCATGGAGGCTTGGCCCTGCGCCGGGACCTCATGGCTGCCTTGCGTGCCAAAGGCTACACCATCCTCGACCGCGGAACCGAGACCGAGGCCTCCTGTGATTATCCCGACTACGCCCACGCCGTTGGCGCGGATGTGACCTCGGGCCGAGCCCGGTTCGGGTTCCTTGTCTGCACGACCGGCATCGGTATTTCCATCGCTGCCAACAAGGTCCCCGGCATCCGGGCCGCCTTGGTGCAGAGCGCCGATGCCGCCGAGCTGAGCCGTCGGCATAATGACGCGAACGTCCTGTGTTTGGGGGCTAAATATGTCGACTTACCTTTGGCTTTGGCCTGTGCCGAAGCCTTCTTGGCCGCCCAGTTCGAGGGTGGGCGCCATGACCGTCGCGTCGCTAAGATAGAGGCTTGTGGATAATTGCCCGCCTTTTCCGTTGTCACGCTTGCTTCCGCATCTTTCACCTATCTCCCTATTCTCATGACTGCCATCAGCCGCACTCCGCTCGCCCAGCTCGACCCAGAAATCGACGCCCTCATCAAGGCCGAGCTCAACCGTCAGCAGACGCACCTCGAACTGATTGCCTCGGAGAACTTCACCTTGCCTGCGATCATGGAAGCGCAGGGTAGCGTGCTCACGAACAAGTATGCCGAAGGCTACCCTGGTAAGCGCTGGTATGGTGGTTGCGAACAGGTCGACAAAATCGAGCAGCTGGCGATTGACCGTGCGAAGGCTCTCTTCGGTGCTGACCACGCCAACGTCCAGCCGCACTCGGGCAGCCAAGCCAACGCCGCCGTCTACTTTGCGAGCATCAAGCCTGGTGATAAGATTCTGACGATGAACCTGTCGCACGGCGGGCACCTGACGCACGGCAACTCCGCTAACTTCTCGGGCAAGCTTTACACCGCTGTCCACTACGGCGTCGGCGCTGATGGCCGCATCAATTACGACGAAGTCGCCGAGATGGCTGCGCGTGAAAAGCCGAAGATGATCACCGTGGGTGCGTCTGCTTACGCTCGCGAGATTGACTTCGCACGCTTCGGTCAAATTGCCAAGGAGAACGGTGCGCTCCTGCTCGCTGACATCGCGCACATCGCTGGCCTCGTCGCCGCTGGCGTGCATCCTTCGCCCGTGCCGTATGCTGATTTCGTCACCACGACCACGCACAAGACCCTGCGCGGTCCGCGTGGCGGCTTGATCCTGTGCAAGGCTGAGCATGCTAAAGCCGTCGACTCGGCGGTCTTCCCGGGTGCCCAAGGCGGCCCCTTGGAGCACGTGATTGCCGCCAAGGCCGTCTGTTTTGCTCAGTGTGCGACTCCGGACTTTAAGGAATACGCCCGCCAGGTGGTGGCTAATTCAAAGGCGCTCGCCGACGCCCTCGTCGGTCTCGGCTTTGGTTTAATCAGCGGTGGTACAGATAACCACTTGAGCCTCATTGACTTGCGTAAGAGCCATCCCAATGTCTCCGGTAAGGATGCTCAGCTCGCGCTCGATGCCGCCCACATCACCACCAACAAGAATACGGTGCCGGACGAGACCCGAAGCCCCTTCCAGGCCAGTGGTATCCGAGTCGGCACAGCTGCGGTCACCTCTCGTGGCATGAAGGAGTCGGAAATGTGCCAAATTGCCCAAGCCATCGCCGTGGTGCTCTCGGATCCCTCCAATCCGGCGAAAATCGAGGAAGGTAAGGCCATCGCCTCGGCCCTGTGTGCCCGTTTCCCCTTGCCCTATTGAGTTTGTTCCGCACTTTTTCGCTTTCATTCCTTTTTATACCCCCTATTCTAATTATCTACCCCACTAACCCCATGAATACCCCTATTCGTAACCGCAAAGGCTTCACGCTCATCGAGCTGCTGACCGTTATCGCGATCATCGGCATCCTGGCCGCCGTCCTCTTCCCCGGTGTTCAGGGCGTCATGCGCCAAGCCAAGAAGTCCACGGCCCAGACCAAGGTCCGCAATATCGCCCAGGCCTACATCTCCTTCGCCTCGACGGGCAACAAGTTCGTCAAGCAGGGTGCCTGGAGCCTCACCGCCCCGACTCAAGCCAACTCGGTCGCTGATTTCGGCGCCGTGCTCGCCTACAACGCCAACCTAGGCGCCGCCGAACTCTGGTACGTAGACGCCGACCAGCTGAACGAATCCGCTTCTTTCCCGAAGCAGGTCCTCCTCGGCGCCACTGGCAGCCAGACCGTCGATCCTAACTTCGCTACTGGCTCCGTCCAGTACGGCTATCACTCCTGGACGACCTTCGTCCCGACCCCCCGCAACATCGACGAAAAGATTCCCCTCTTCTGGGCTCGTGGTCTGACCACCGCCGGCAAGTGGGACGCCACCAACGGCGTCTGGGGCGCTGAAGGCGGCCACATCGCTTTCGGCGACTCGCACGTCCTCTGGTTCCAGGACACCGCGACTGACGACACCAAGTTCGTCTCCAAGAAGTCCGCTGGTACGATGACTGCCAACTGGCAGGATGCCGTCTCGGTTGGCACGGTGACCGAACTGAAGTCCAAGTAAG
>Ga0102870_1000790_pt1 | contig 11023 bp, 14 predicted proteins | sample Colrivmet1546B02_FD_78442 | JGI IMG/M metagenome (GOLD analysis project Ga0102870, IMG submission 78442) | Estuarine microbial communities from the Columbia River estuary - metaG 1546B-02 | ecosystem: Environmental > Aquatic > Marine > Intertidal zone > Estuary | place: USA: Columbia River...
ACAGGATGATGCTGAAAAAACAATACAGTGTACTATCAAAAAAATGAAATTCTTTGATCAGTTTGATAAAAAATTTAATGATCGTCAAAGAAAGGTTGTTAATAGAATGCTAGAAGAAGGCATTAATGGCTTTAAGGGTGGTATGAATGTAAAAAAATATATTAGTATAACAGATACTTCAAAAGCAACAGCAACAAGAGACTTACAGGATTTAGCAGAAATGGATGTATTTGTAATTAAGGGAGTAGGAAGATCTACTAGTTATGAAATAAATATTTAATTTATTTCATAACACTCTTTTAAACTAGTAACCTCATTACTTCAGTTTTCTCCTGACAACATGCGACTTATCCATTCTAGTAGTTTTTAAATCTACAGTTTGTGATATTAAAAATGTAACGGCTTCAAGCCTTTTTATCATAGGTTGAGCTAGCCAATAGTTCAAATCATTCACTTTTTCATCTAATGATTTAAGTGGCACTTTATATAAAACTGGCTCAATGCTCATAATCTGAATTGAATATAAAATTACTTGAAATAATACGTTTTAGAACGATGTTTTCATGAAACAACAAAGGACCCACGATTTAACGTAAGTCCTTGATTTTCATGTAGCGAGACCGGGATTTGAACCCGGGACCTCCCGGTTATGAAGATTTTTTGAGAAAATGAAGGCGTTGATTTGTAATGGGTTATGTTTTGACAAAACCGAAAACAACCGATTTCAGTCGATTTCAGGGGGTGTTTTCCTCACGCAGTGTATGTTTATTTCAACAGATAACTATATTAATCTTTTTAAGCTCTTTTTAAGGAAAAAAATACAATACCTAACCAAATTACTGAAGTTGTCATACTGATTGCTCCTATCAATACTAAAATTGGAGGAAGCCCAAAATAGACTTCTGATAAAATTCCTAATGGCATTAATAATCCTCCTAATGCTAACCATGAAATTTTATTAGACTGGTTTAAGCGATTTGAAAATTGAATTAATAAAAATCCAATGATAATATTCAAGACAGCGAATAAATTACCGTGTACATGAGCAAGTCGTGACTCAAAATGCTTCCCTATACTATAAGAATTAACCCACTCTATTTTGTTTGGAGCAAAGTCTCTCAAATAAATTAATAAAAAACCATAAAGCATAAATAATCCCATAGTTAAAAATCCAATTGCAATATTTTTCTTGCCTTTCATATTGTTTAGTTTAATGAATGAGCAAGCAAGCTAACTACTTTTAAATTCGGTAATCATGATTTTAATCATAATTAAAGAAATGAATTGATAATAATAAATATATGATGTACATGTAAAAAGATGGAGCACCAAAAAACTTCGTCTCTTCAATAGCTGAAGAAATTAACTGACTAAAATCATGGCAGATTTTACCCTAAATAAGCGTGTTTGAACGTATTTATGACCCTACGCATAAAGCTATAGTAACTGTATTTATAATTTTACATATCATTCAAAACCAAATAAATTAATGATATGAAAAAAATGAATTTATTAATTGTGCTAGTATTTACAAGTACATTTTTTGCTTGTAATAGCGCAGAAAACAATGAGGCGCAAAACAATAATACAGAAGAGGTTCAATCTGTTGGACAGTCTGGAGTGCAAGATGATGCTTCTCAGAAAAATGTAGTTCAAGTTGCTGTTAGCAGTAAAGATCACACCACTCTAGTCACTGCTATTAAAGCAGGTGAATTAGTGGATGCTTTAAGCAATGCAGGGCCTTTTACAGTTTTTGCTCCTACCAATGAGGCTTTTAATAAGTTGCCAGCAGGAACAGTGGAAGGCTTATTAAAACCTGAATCTAAGGAAACATTAGTAGATATCTTACAGTATCATGTAGCTGTGGGAGTATATAAATCAGAAGCTTTAAAAGAGGGTCAAAATATTGGACAAGTGAACGGAGATAATATTAATATTACAAAGAAAGAGGGCGTTTACTACGTTAATGGTACAGCTAAAATAATAGCAAGTATTCCTGCTTCCAATGGCATTATACATGTAATTGACGGAGTGCTACTTCCTCCAAAAAAATAAGAGCGTTTTTTCAGTTTTGAGTTTTTTTATATTTGCTCAGACTTTTTGGTCTGGGCAATTTTTTGTGCCAGTACCATAGAAATGTTAATAGCTCTTTGCTTTATTAGTTCAGCATTAGGGCCTTCAAAATTTTCATCCACCGTTTCTAGAAACAACTTATTCCATTGTTCAAAATGTGTATTATTTAAAGGAGTTAGATGGTGCAAATGTGTATGTAATTTAACAGGGTTACCCGTATAGCTACCTGTATAAAATAGGGTGTTCTCCCAAAAATCATACATGATGGGCAAATGTTTTTCCCAATTCACGTTGGCTACTTCATTGAATATAAAACCCAAAGTAAAATCTACTTTTATTTTAGTATAAAAACTATCCACTAAGATAATTATCTCTTTTCTTGAAACAATATCAGATTTCATAATTATGTAATTAATAGTAAATCATTAAGCAAGCTTTATGTCTTATAAATCTTTTCTAATGAATTTCCTTGTTGAAAAATATAAAGGAATAATTATCCATACTATCAGGGTTATAAAAGCGATACTTAATCCTTGCATAGTGCCAAAGAAGTCTTTAAAAATTGCACCTGTATAACCCATCATTGCTGAAATATCTAATTGTAACAAAATAAGTACCCTTCCTAAATCAATGGGATTCAATGCGCTCACTAAAATCATTGGCTTTTCTAATGGGTAATCGGCAAATTGAAATAATAAAAACAAAACAAAACCATCAAATAATAAGGAGAAATACATCCAAAGTAAAATAGCCATTCCTATTCCCTTGGCCTTGTCTCTAATTTGAACTGCAGCCCATAAAGCAATAGCAACAAATATGATACTTAATAAAGTACCTACTATTATGAATATAAGGCCAATAGTATTAAATTGAAAAATTAAAACAGGTAGGCCTATACCAATTATAAAGGCAAAGGATAAAGATATGGCTAGTCCAATAGAAAAGCTTTGCCAAATACTTTTTCTTTGTAAAGGTTGACTCACCAACAATTCAATGAATTCAGCACTATTATAAATATAAATTGTCGAAAACAGAAGACTAAATAAAGGCACAATAATTAAAATAATATTTAACAAACTCAATAAGCCTTTATTAGCATTGTCTTCTAAGCTAAATAAAGTAAAAGAGGTCGCCAATAATACGATGGTGTAAATAATCATGATTTTACTTCTGAGAATATCGGTCATTATATATTTAACAATTTTCTTCATACTACTTAATTTGTTTATTATTCTTAACTTGGTCTATTAGTAAACTTTTTTAGTTGGCTTTTTCTAACATAACCCTAGCAATGGCTTTAGCTAATTTCTCTTCCCCAGTTTCCTCTCTTAGTTTATCTATCGACTGATGAAAGCATAGTTTACCATCCTGCATATAAATTACTTCAGTTACTAAATCATCTAAATCACTTAAAATATGTGAAGTCACTAAAATTAATTTGCCGTTGTCTTTTTCAGCAAGAATTTTCTCCTTTAATAATTCAGAGGCAATAGGGTCTAATCCTGCTGTGGGTTCGTCTAATATTAAAACAGCAGGATTAAATAAAAAGGCTAAGGCTGCACTTACTTTTTGTGTAGTCCCCCCAGATAGGGTTCCCATACGCTTGTCAAGTAAGCTATCTAACTTAAAGCTTTTGATAAGATCCTCATCCAATGGCTGTTCCGTGTTTCTTATATCTTTCATCATTGTTAAAACTTGTCCAATAGTCATATGCTCAGGGTATTTACCAATCTGAGGCATATACCCTATCGCAGCCCTATAAGCCCAGTCTTTACTAATATTCTTATTATTGAATGTGATAAAGCCACTATCCGCAAGAGCCATACCTAAAATGCATTTAATAAGCGTAGTCTTACCGCTACCATTCGGGCCTATTAAAATAATACACTCCCCTTTTTTACAATTAACAGAGATATTGTCTAATGCTATTAATTTGCCATAGCTTTTTGTTACATTATTTGCAATGATCATAATATTAATTTTAAAATGCCTTACGCATTAAAGGTGTATTGTCTTTTAAATTTTCTGGGGTTAAACTAGGTATTAATTTTTCTGTTTTGTCCAATAACGATGTTATAAAACTTCTAAAGAGCATCATAGCTGGTGGATTCTGTTCAACTATCATAGAATACATGCTTACAGGCCTGTAGGGGATATCACCCATTGTATCATGGTTTAAATCATAGCCTTCATACTTATCCCAATAATTTTTATTAAAAGTGTTCAAAACAAGGCTGCCATTGGTGCCAATGTCAAAAGTATTACCCACAAAATTATTGGTAGATACTGTAATGTCCATACAACTTGCTTGAATTTTCATGGCCCAGCCATTATTCTTAAAAATATTATGACTCATATTTATTCTAGAAGCTCCTTCTAAATAAATGCCTGTGGTATTTTTTTCAAAAGTATTACCCGTAATATAACTATCCGAAATTTCTTTTAATAATAATCCATAAGCTGCATCGCCCCAATTTTCTTTAAACTGATTATTAAGCATACTCACTTTATTGGAATACATGACTGCTACCCCAGCACCATTACCTATAAAAGAATTGAACTGGTAAGTATCATTATTAGAAAACATAAAATGTAAGCCATATCTAATATTATTACTAGTGGTATTGGTTTTAATGAATGAATTTGTTACAAATTCAAAATAAATACCATCTCTGTGCCCATCAACTGTATTGCCCGTAATACTTAAGCTATCCGATTTCCAACAATGAATGCCATTGCCACTTTGCTGCTCTTCTTTATTATTAGCTTTTAATTGATTATTTTTTATGACACAGCGCTTGGCATATTGTAAGTAAATACCAAAATAAGTATCATCTAGTATATTATTTTGTATAGTTACCTCCCTGCTATCATACACTTTTATGCCAGCATAATCATCTAAATTAGAAGTACCTGAATGGTAAATTTTAAAACCATCTATAACAACTTTACTAGCTTTTATAGAAAATACCTCAAATTTATTTTGACCATCAATTATAGGATACTTATCGCCAATGAGTGTAAGTTGTTTTGATATAATCAAATTACCTTCTTTGTAAATTCCAGCAGCTACCAAAATTGTGTCGCCATTATTGGCAATGCGAATTGCCGTGCGGATTGATTTTACTTTATGTAAAGGACCTACATGAATGATATGTCCAAAAGATTCAACCCAAAATATAAGTGTCATTAATATAACAATGACTTTTTTCATTGTAGTAGTTCATTGAGCTTTACAATACTTCCTGTGTTATTAAAAATATAACGCATCGCACTGTCTTTGTTGGAGAATGCTGCAAAAGATCCATTCATAGGGCCATGAATTTTTATACTTTTAACAAAAAAAGCCTCATTGGCATTCAGCAAAAGGTGTGAGCCAATAAAATTGGTAAAGTAAATACCTCCTATTTTTATACTGCTATTTTGTGGACTATGTAAATGAGCAGCTAGGCACTTCGGGTCATCAAAAATAAAATTTTTCCCTTTTTCAGTTACTAAAACAACACCGAAACGATTGTCAGAAACTGTCATTTTACAATAGCTACAAGCATCTTTCCCTATTTTAATAGAATTTGGAATTGTATTACAAGCAAAAGCATTTGTCAATAAAAATAGTAAGCCTAAAACACTAGCATGTATTGATTTTTTGTAAGTTATTATTTTACTTTTATTTCTATATGCCAAAATTGATAAAGTCAACAGCGCAAGCCCTACTAGTATAAAAATCCATCCACCTATGTCTGGCATCGAATAAGCCCCGAAGTTTAATAATTGCTTATACCCTATAAGTGGCGGTTGATAGGACATACCTGGCACTATTATGGCGGCATCTGGATTCAAATCATGGCCATAATTATATTCCCAACGCCAAAAATCTGCCATAGCCAATACTCCAAATAGAATAAATAAGGCGAGTAAAGTATATAAAAGCTTTTTTTGAGCTACTAATGCGGTGACTAAACAAAAGATGGAAAAAAATAAAATAAAATAGGGTAATACAATAAATTCAACAAAATCTTTTTCATGAAGTGTTTTCATACCAATATAATGGTTCAGCCCATTAATGATATCTACATTACCACCAAGTTTATTGGCATAAATGGAAAGCCCTAAACCTTCTGGATACTGCGGTGCATTTAATTCTATACTCCACATGGGCACATATAATACCACTATTAATAAAATAGCGCATAAAAATAAAACGATACGGCTATTCCAATTTAATTTATTTGAATTCATTAGTAGTATTAAAAATCTAATTGAAAACTAGAGGGTCTTATTTATAAAACCCTCTAGTATCAACTTTTAATGATTATTTTTTATTTTTTTCTTTACCTTCTGACTTCTCTTCTCCCTCCGTTTTAGGCATATTTGTACCTAGGCTATAGCTAAGTGGTACTTTACTTCCAGCAGGAGATACTCTTACATAGCCTTGCATTTCTTGGTGTAAAGCACTACAGAAATCGGTACAATAAATAGGCACCATGCCAACGCGATCTGGCGTCCACTTTAATGTTTGTGTTTCACCTGGCATGATTAATAATTCGGCATTAGACGCTCCTTTGATACCAAAACCATGTGGTACATCCCAATCTTGCTCTAAATTGGTTACATGAAAATATACATCGTCACCCAATCTAATACCTTCAATATTATCAGGAGAAAAGTGAGATCTAATTGCTGTCATATACACATGAACATTTTTACCTTCCCGAACAACTTTGGTCGCGCCTTCTCCAATGGATGCATATTTATGTTTGTTCTCGTCTAGCTTATAAAATTTAGTGCTATTATTTTTGATAAGATCTGCGGGTGCAATTTGTGCGTAATGCGGTTCTCCAATGGTTGGAAAATCTAAAATTAATTGCATTTTATCTCCACTGATATCATATAGTTGAGCACTTTGAGAAAGCTCTGGACCTGTAGGAAGATATCTGTCTTTAGTAATTTTATTATACGCTACTAAGTATTTTCCATTAGGAGTTTTAGTATCGCCACCTGCAACAGTTAAATGACCTACAGAATAATAAGTGGGTACGCGGTCTAGCACTTTTAAATCTTTTATATTCCATTTAACCACTTCAGAAGAAACAAAGAAGGAGGTATAGGCATTCCCTTTATTATCAAATTCGGTATGCAAAGGTCCTAGTCCAGGCTTCTTGACTTCACCATAAAGTACAGACTCATATTTCAATACAGGAATACCTTCAAGATTACCTATGAAGTCTTTAGCTTGAATGGTTTTAAGCATCTTGTTAAATCCAAAAACAGGAATAACTGCAGCTAATTTTCCACTTCCCACTATATATTCTCCTGTAGGACTTACATCACAACCATGTGGAGATTTAGGACATGGAATAAAATAACATAAATCTTTTAATTCTTTAGAATCCAATACGATTACCTCTGTTTTAATTTCAGAAGTGGCAGTATGTGTTTTTTCATTATATGTATTATGCGCATATCTTACAGTTTTCTTTTTACCCTTCCCTGCTTTTAAATATTCTTCCGCTTTCTTCCAATTCACTGCTAAAATAAAATCTTTATCTTTTTGTGAAGCATTCACCTCTAAGAGTGTATTAGCTTGTTCTGTATTATAACAAGAGAAGAAAAACCAACCATGAGAAACGCCTTTACCTGCTCTACTTAAATCGAAATTAAAACCAGGACATTCAATTTGAAAAGCTAATTCCATTTTTCCATCTTCTTTTTTTACACTAATAAAACTTAAAGTGCCTTTAAAGTTCTTCTTATATGTATTAATAGGCACATCTCCATTGACATCATCTGGTGGAACACTAAATCTAGTACCTGCAACAACATACTCCGTGTTTTCAGTTAAAAAAGGAGAAGAGTGATTGCCTGCACTATTGGGTAATTCTATAATTTCAGCAGTCCTAAATGTTTTTAAATCAATACGTGCTACTCTTGGAGTATTATTGGCGTTTCCAAATACCCATTTTCCATCATAATCTCCATTGGTTTTAGATAGTTGCACATGGTGTAAATCATCCCAAGGCACAAAACCATGAGAAGTATTTAACATGGGTTTTGTTTCTTCACTAAAGCCATATCCTTTTTCTGGATCAACAGAAAAAACCGGTATCACTCTTAATAAACGCCCAGAAGGTAAGCCATAGGCGCTCATTTGACCGCTAAAACCACCCGAAACAAAATTGTAAAATTCATCATACTTGCCAGGCGCTACGTAAACCTTTGCAGCTGCATCAGCACTAATGGTATTATTTGCGTTCTTGGGTTTACAAGAAGCCATCGAAAAAACTAAGGTTACTAAAAATAATAGGACCTGTTTAAAATTTAAATTTTTCATAAATGATTATTTGAAATTGAGTAAAATATAATTAAATAAAAGTGTTCCTATTTTTTTGAATCATTTTTACGCATGAACTCATAAACATTTCTAGCATCCTCATCTGAAACATTTTGATTAGGCATACGTACCAAACAAATTTCTAATTGCGCTTGTGCTTTTGGATCTTTATTTAACATAGCATCTGTATTCGTCACAAAATTCATAATCCATTCTGGTTTAAATCTTTCTGTAACTCCTTTCCAACCTGGACCAACTAATTTTTCTGCGCTAAGTTTATGACAAGGGCTACATTTTACCTCATATACTTTTGTACCTGCATGTGCTAGTTTTTCATTAATAGCAGATGGAACTTCTACATTTGTAAACTTGCCCTCTCCTCTTTCTGGATCATAGGAAGAATTTGCATTAAGATCACTTGTTGAAGCAACAACTGCATCACTTGGGACTGTTTGCCCACCGCCACAAGCATATAACATTGTTAAAACCATCAAAATGAATAATGTTGTTTTCATACTAATAATATTTTAATGAATGATCCCACAAGATTAGAACAGCTACAAACTATTTTTTATGCGTACGCTCATATTAATAATTCATTGTCTATAATGAAAAACCACAGTTGCGCCTAATGAGTTGATTACCTGCCATTTAAAATCGAATTGGGTCATTTATGATATATCTCATATTGGCTATGACCTCTGTCATCTTTTTATACTACATAAAAAAATAGTTTAGTGTCTAAAGCATAAAGATGATCATAGACATAAATATATTATTGGCATGGGGGGCTGTATATAAAAAACTGGGGCGTGGCGAAGTCATTTTTTCAGAAGGATCAGAATGCAGTTATTACAATCAATTAGTTTCAGGCATTGTAAAATGGGTAAATATAGATGATGATGGAAAAGAGTACATTCAAACAATGATTGAACCTGGGGAGTGCTTTGGCGAGCTGCCACTTTTTGATGATGGACTATACGCAGCCTCTGCTATAGCTGAGGAAGAGGTGGTTTTAATTAGGCTTCGAAAAAATACTTTTTTACAGCTAATCAAAGAGCATAATGAGATTCATTTTGCATTCACAAAATTATTAGCCAAACGGGTTCGATTTAAATTCTTACTACTAAAATCAATTGCTTATCATGCTCCAGAAGTTAGAATTAGCACTTTATTAAGCTATTTAAAAAAAGAGCATAAAAACTTCTGTGCCAATTGCAATCAATTAAAGCTCACCAGACAACAAATTGCAGATATGACTGGACTGCGAGTTGAAACAGTGATAAGGTCTATGCGTAATATGCATGATAAAGGCGATATAGTCATTGAAAGAGGTAAGGTTTTTTACTAACTGTAAATAGTCAGCATAAATTGGACTAAAAAAGTTATAAATTAGTTTAGCGTTTCCATCATTTACAATTAAGAAATGACAAAAACCTCACGTAAAACTCACGTAGCAAAGGACTCACGATTTAAAGGGATGGCGTTGATTTGTGATGCGTTTTGTTTTCACAAAACAGAAATCATCCGATTTGGACCGATTTGAGGGGGTGTTTTCCTCACGCAGAAAACATTAATTTTATATGATGAATTTGAATATTTCTTTTGATGAAAGAGCTAAGTTAAGCGCCGTCATCTTAGCTAAACAACCGCTAGTTACCCTTAAAGAAGCAAGGGAACAGGCACAATTGCTGAAGGGTAAATCCATCAAAAAGAAGAGGCAAAGAAATTAAAAATAAAATTAACTACTATAAACCAGTTACACTAGCTGGTTTAAAAAATGATCTAAATCTGGGATTTTATTTTGAATGATGTCCCAAACAATATCATAATCTATTCCGAAGTAATCATGAATTAACTTATCTCTTGCGCCAGCCATTTTCTTCCATTCAATATGAATATGAGCTGCTTTAAATTCTTCGTCAATTTTTTTTGATGCTTCCCCAATTATTTCAATACTTCTAACAACAGCGCGGCAAAGTACTTCGTCTTCAATAACTTGCTCTTTAGTTTTTTTATCTGTATGCTGAATAATAAAAGCGGTTTCTGTCAAAATATGACGAACCAACTCAAGATTAGAGGCTGACATTAACTACCTCATTTAAGATATGTGGACCAATATGTTTACTTAATGATTGTCGAGTAACTAATTCAACCTTTCTACCAAACAAGCCTTCCAAAAAGAATGATAAATCCATAAAGTTATCAAAGCTCTTTTTTTCTGGAATAAAATCAACTAATAAATCAACATCACTAGTTTCAACAGCAGTTCCTTTTGAAAAGGATCCAAAAATACCCAAGCCATTTACCCCAAATGATTTAATCATATCTCTGTTTTCAGAGATAGCAGTCATGAGGTCTTGTTTTGTATTGTATTGTATCTTGTTCATTGTAAAAGCAAATTTACAATTAAATTAAAGAACCTCTACATTTTCGTTCAATTAGCCTTTAAATATTTGAATGCTAATCAGTTATAAGGAAAATAAAAAGGGGATAAAACAAAATGAACCTGATTTATCCCCTATAATAGCAAGACCGGGATTGCCAATGCTGCGCATTGTCATCCTTAAATAGTCGCCTCCAATAAAAACATAGATAAGTTCCTTCATGGATTCAAAG
>Ga0102870_1000803_pt1 | contig 10947 bp, 9 predicted proteins | sample Colrivmet1546B02_FD_78442 | JGI IMG/M metagenome (GOLD analysis project Ga0102870, IMG submission 78442) | Estuarine microbial communities from the Columbia River estuary - metaG 1546B-02 | ecosystem: Environmental > Aquatic > Marine > Intertidal zone > Estuary | place: USA: Columbia River...
AGTAATGGCGATTGCTACTTTGTATAAATGGACTCTCGCTATTTTCTAATTGATTGGTGACGTCACGCATGGGTTGAGCAATCTTACGCAATTCAATCAGCTTGCGTTTTTCCAATTCAATGCTTGCCAATATGGATTTGTCTTGTGTAAGGTGAAGCTGCGCATCAATCGTTTCGATTTGAGAAGAAATTTCCTCTAGAACTTCGAAGTAATTATCAATAATAGCTTCTAACATGCGAAACATGAGAAAATCGGAGCCTTTTGCGCGAATTTTCCCTCTTCCTTTTTCTATGCGGTCACGTACATCTGGAAAGTGATCAGAAGGTTTGTCCTGGAAGGAAATCAAATAATTTTCGCCCATTAAAAACGAAATTTGATCCTGATGTAGAAATGGATTTCCAAGTTCCTTCGGTAAGGCAGACATCACATGGAAGGACATATACTTACTGTATTCTTCGACTTTCGGTCGCCTTACTTGTTTATGGATGCTCTCGATGGTTAATTTATCAATCCCCAATTTATGGCATAATTGTTCAATGGATTCTGTATCCTCGATGCCGTGAAAGTTTAACCATGCGACATGGTCATTGTCCAGTTCGGATTCTAAAAACTCATCGGCAAAATAGGAAGATGACTCCTGTTTAACGGAGTAAAAAGTAGCATTGTACTTATATAGCTGAATGTTCCCCATGGTTGTTTTGCTCTTTCTTCGGTGTTTGATTTAATGCACATCCCTCACAACTAGAACTCTTTTTGGAAAACTGATTCCAGATCCTACTTACGATGTAGTATACGGAAAGTCCAAGTGCCAAAAGAATGATGATTGTTTGCATAACTAAACGAATATACGATTTATCCGTGAATTAAGAGAGGAGTATAAAGCAAAGCCAAGCTGAAAAGTACGCTAATAATCCCATGAAAACCAATTGAATAACAGGCCATTTCCAAGAATTTGTTTCGCGTTTTACAACCGCCATCGTTGCCATGCATTGCATGGCAAACACATAAAAGACCATTAATGAAACGCCACTTGCCAAGGTGAAAACAGGAGTCCCATCTGTTTTTACTTCGTTGCGCATGCGATCGATAAGCAAGGATTGCTCGTCACTTTCGTCCTGAACGGCATAAATAGTTGCCAAAGATCCAACAAATACTTCCCTAGCCGCAAACGATGTAATCAATGAAATGCCAATTTTCCAATCGTATCCTAACGGTGCGATAACTGGCTCCATGCCTTTACCTAGAATCCCAATGTAGGAATTGGAAAGTTTACAGGAGTCCATCGCTTTTGTTTGTTCTTTTTCCGTCATGGATTGGTAAACCCTGGTTTTATTCAATCCGTGCATAGATTCTTTCATGTTTGGACCGAAACTAGCCAGGAACCAAAGAATGATGGAAATCGCTAAAATGATTTTACCGGCATCGAAGATAAATATTTTCACTTTTTCAAGCACGTTAATGAGCACATTTCCCCAACGTGGATTCTTGTAATCTGGCAATTCTAGAAGCAGAAATCCTTTTTCTTTTTGCTTGATCATCAACTTTAACAGCAAGGAAACCAACAACGCAAAAACAATTCCTAAACTGTATAATCCAAATAGGACAATTCCCTGTAAGTTGATGAACCCAAAAACAAAGGTTTTCGGAATGACCAATGAAATCAATAGGGTGTAGACGGGAATGCGTGCGCTACAACTCATGAACGGAGCGACTAAAATCGTGATGAGTCGTTCTTTCCAATTGGAAATCGTTCGTGTTGCCATGATTCCCGGAATGGCACAAGCCACACTGGACATCAGTGGCACCACACTTTTTCCATTGAGTCCAAAAGGACGCATGAGCCGATCCATGATGAATACTACGCGAGACAAATAACCGCTCTCTTCTAGAATGGAAATGAAAAAGAAAAGCATGGCAATTTGCGGGACAAACACCACTACTCCGCCAATTCCAGGTATGATTCCTTGTGATATTAAATCGTTTACTAGTCCCGGCTGAATGGTTTCACTACTCCAAGTAGAAAAATGGGAGAACATGGAGTCGATCCAGTTCATTGGAGCATTGGCAAACGTAAAAATAAATTGAAAAATGGTTAATAGAACAAATGCGAAAATCACATAGCCAAAAAAGGAATGCACCAAAACACGGTCAATTTTTCGCGAAACACTATCTCCATCTGGCGCTTTTGTTTGTACAATATGCTTCAACGCATCTTTGATTTTTCTTAAACGCTGTTCCGCCTCTAATTTTTGACATTGAACATCGTCGATTGCGCACAGTTCAGCTGATTCGAGGAATTTAGCTTGAGTTCTATCCAAAATTCGCTCGCTCGTCAGTGCTTTTAGGATACGGTCCTTTCCAAGTCCGATGCGTGCATTGGATTGAATAATGGGCACACCGGGAAACATGTTTCCTAATTCTTCTGTCGCAATGACAATTCCTTTTCTCTGCGCAAGGTCCCACATGTTCAGGACCAAGATACAGGGGATTCCTAAGTCGTATACTTGAGAAAAGAAGAGTAAGTTCCGTTGTAAGTTACTCGCGTCTGCCACAAAAATAATCTGATCGGGATGTTGTGAATGGCTCGGGTCGGAGAGTACATTAAAAACAACTGATTCTTCTTTAGATCTCGGATAAATGCTATATGTTCCAGGGAAATCGATGAGTTCATGTTGAACTTGATCTAATTGAATGGAGCCACTTCGTTTTTCGACAGTAATCCCGGCAAAATTCCCTACCTGTTGACGCAAACCTGTCAAGAGATTAAATACGGAGCTTTTGCCCGTATTCGGATTGCCGAGTAACGCAATTTTCATGGTTTGCAAACTTATTAATTTTGAGTCAAAGCATTACGCTTTCACTTCAATAAATTGCGCTTCTTCTAAGCGTAATGAAAGAACAGTGCCATTCAGCTCAATGGCAATTGGATCACCAAATGGCGCTTTGAATAGTGTGGTGATCAATTGTCCAGCAACTAATCCCATTTCAGTCAACTTCGATGAAATAGGGGAATTGTCTACAGAAACAATTTCTACTACACGCTGTAATTCAATATGATCTAATGTGTTCAACATGCGCCAAAATTACGTTCATTTGCGCTCAATTGAAATACCACTTTTATGGTATTCGTCGATTATTTAAGCACAAATCGAGCAGTGTGTCTAGTGCGCTGTTGGAGGATGATTTCTTTGCCCTGTGTGACTTGTTCAATCGTTTGGTCGTCATAATGGCGAATCGTCACTAGGGATAAGTTCTCATTGTATTTCACTTCATAATCAGCCTGAAATAAGGCAAGAAATTCATCTCTTTTCAGTTTTTTCTGATCCACTAAAATCGAGAAACTCAAGGCTGAATTCTGCATGAGGTTGATCTTGATGTTCAATGCGGATAATTTTCCAAAGATGACACTTAGATTTTCTTCTACAATAAAAGAAAAGTCTTTAGGTGTAAATGAATACAAGGCTTGATCAAACTTGAAAATGTAGGAAGGAATCAAATGGTCTTTACTCGATGAAGCTTGAATGGCTGTTCCATCTGCTTTTGGATCCAAAAAGGATTTTACATAAAGCGGGATGTTTCGGTTTTGTAAGGGTTGAATCGTTTTCGGATGGATTACACTTGCTCCGTAGTAGGAGAGTTCGATTGCTTCCTTAAACGAAATAGCATCTAGTTTTTTCGTATTCGCAAAGTATTTTGGATCCGCATTCAACATTCCGGGAACATCTTTCCAAATGGTCACACTTTCCGCTTGACCACAATAAGCTAAAATTCCAGCGGTATAATCCGATCCTTCTCTTCCTAACGTTGTCGTGAATCCTTCTGTTGTATGACCAATGAATCCTTGAGTCAACAAAATATCTGCATCCTTAAATGCCGGAATCATGCGTTCTTGAAGGAGTTCCTCCGTTTTTTTCCAATCAACTTTCCCTTCTTGGTAGGTATGATCGGTACGAATCAATTTTCGCGCATCCATCCATTGTACTGAAAAGTCTTGTTCAAGGAGAAATGCACTCACAATGTGCGAGGACAAAACTTCACCGAGTGAAACAATTTGATCGTATTCAAAGCTAATGTTTTCAGAAAAAACCAACTCAAATCGAGCTTTCAACGATTCGAATAGTTCTTCGATCGTTTGGTAGATTCTAAAATGTTTTTCGGGAAATAATGCCGCCATGATGTCCATGTGGAAGGCTTCGAGTTCATCGACTAAGCCCACAAACAACTTGTGTTTTTTAGTTTCTAGAGCGGTCACGATTTCCTCTAACTTGTTCGTTGATTTTCCCATAGCAGAAACTACGACAGTGAGTTTTTTACCGGGATAAAGGGATAAAATGGATGCGACATTTCGAATCGCATCTGCATCTTTCACGGATGCGCCACCAAATTTAAAAACAAGCATGTGGTCGAATTTAAGATAATTTTTCAGCGAGTAGTTTCATTTCGATTACAGGAGAAATTCCTCCATACAATATGCGGTAAACAGCATTCAAAATCGGCATGTCTACGTCAAATTTCTTATTGATTTCCGTCAAGCTATTTGTTGCATAGTATCCTTCTGCAATCATGTTCATTTCCAATTGAGCGGATTTAACGGAGTAGCCTTTTCCAATCATGAATCCAAACGTGCGGTTGCGTGAGAAATTGGAATACGCTGTAACGAGTAAGTCACCTAGATAAGCGCTCGATTTTGTGTCTCTATGTACAGGACTCACCACATCGATGAATCGTTCGATTTCTTGAATGGCATTTGAAATTAAGACAGCTTGGAAATTATCACCGTAGCCAATACCGTGACAAATTCCAGCGGCAAGGGCGTAAACGTTTTTTAACACGGCAGAAATTTCTGTACCGAATAAGTCATCAGAAAGCGTTGTTTTAATGTAACGACAAGCAAGTGCATCTGCCATATGTTCGGCAATGGATTGGTCGCTGCAAGCAATGGTTAAATAGGATAAACGTTCGAGCGCAACTTCTTCAGCGTGACAAGGTCCACAGATGATGCCAATCTGCTCATATGGTGTTCCCAAGGTTTTATGAATAAAACGTGCCGGAATCGCATTGAACTCTGGAATAATTCCTTTGACGGCAGAAAAGACTGTTTTTCCTTTGAATAAATCAGCTGGAATGGAGGCAAATGTTTCCGTTAAAAAAGCGGATGGCGTTGCGATAATCACCACGTCTGCTGTTTCAATCATGCGAGATAAATCGGTCGAAATCTCCAGTTTTGCTAGGTCGAATTCAACGGATTGTAAGTATTTCGCATTGTGTTTGTAATGCAGGACATGTGAAACAGATTCTTGGCTTCTCATCCACCAATTCACTTTTTCTTGTGTATTGCAAAGCAATTTCACAATGGCAGTTGCCCAACTTCCCCCACCAATTACGGCAATTCTTTTAGCTGTATTCATCGCTGCAAAAATAGAAAAGATTGATGGAATAGACAGATTTCGAACAAACTAGTTCAAATTGATGATGTCGCCGGCCTGTAAAGCCTCCGAAAAAGCATCGCGCATCTTCTCCATTTTTAAGCGCGATTGTGGATTTCCTTCAATGGCTTGATTTTTCAACTTGTAATACGTATCCAAAGATTTGCCAAATAGATTTTGTTCAAGCTCTCCTTTGATTTTCATTATTCTGGAGTTCAGACTTAATAAATAAATTTCAATCTCTCCTAAACGAACGAGTTCTGCCTGATCTAACTGGTCTTTTTTCAATAAAAACTGGTATTTTGGCAATAATTGGTCAAGCAATTCAATGAATCGCTCCAATTCCTTATCTAAAGCTCCTTGTTGTTCGTGAAAGTTCTCCATATGCTATCGCTATTACCATAAAAGTAAACATTATTGTTATCCACTAAACATTTTTTTATTTTCATTTTTCTTTGATGGATTCCGATTAATTTTGAAAAAAAAACTACGATGAAAACAAATCACGAAATCGACTTTTACATTCACGGAGAGGAAATGCAGTATGTGGAAATTGAATTGGATCCACAAGAAACGGCCATTGCAGAAGCGGGTGCGTTTATGTACATGGATGATGGAATCCAAATGGAAACGATTTTCGGTGATGGTTCTGTCCAACAAAAGGGATTCATGGGCAAATTGTTGAACGCTGGGAAACGACTGCTAACAGGGGAAAGTCTGTTCATGACCGCTTTTACGCATCATGGTTATAACAAAGCAAAAGTAGCCTTCGCTTCTCCTTATCCTGGAAAAATTATTCCACTTGATCTAGCGCAATACCAAGGAAAAATCATTTGTCAGAAGGACGCATTTTTATGCGCAGCTAAAGGTGTAGCGATTGGAATTGAATTTCAAAAGAAATTAGGCACTGGGCTATTCGGTGGTGAAGGATTTATCATGCAAAAGTTAGAGGGTGACGGAATGGCTTTCTGTCATGCTGGTGGACACGTGATGAAACGAACATTGAATCCTGGGGAAGTTTTACGAGTGGATACCGGTTGTATTGTTGCGTACACCCAAGATGTAGATTACGACATTCAATTTATCGGTGGAGTGAAAAACACCTTATTCGGTGGTGAAGGAATGTTTTTCGCTACCTTAAAAGGTCCAGGTGAAGTTTGGTTACAAACCTTGCCAATCTCTCGACTTGCATCGCGTATTTTATCCTATGGAGTTGGTCCACGTAAAGAGGAGGGAAGTATCCTCGGCGGACTCGGTAACTTATTGGATGGAGATGGGGCTTAATTAGCCGTTCAACTCGATGCAATCATCTTTAATGATGATTTTTTTCCAACGGTATAATTTACCAATGGCTTGTTTGAAGGTCTTTTTACTCATCCCTAGTTGTTCTCGAATTTCCTCTGGAGAGGAACGATCACTTAAGGGAAGAACCTTCACCTTGGTTAATTCATCGAGGATAAATTGAGATGCTTCGTCGTATTTTTCAAAGGTAATCGGTTCTAAACGGATGTCTAGTTTTCCATCTGGACGTACAACGCTTACATACCCTTTCATTTCTTGTCCACGTTCAAGGACTTTTGTTTGTTGATTTTTGAAGATGAGTCCTTCGTAGCGGTTGTTGACAATGACATTTCTTCCCAATTTACCTTCTTCACAGATCAATAAATCAACAGCTTGTCCAACTAGCTCTTGATCCTCGCACAAATCGAGTACTTTGCGTACCTTCATACTACCGAAGAGACGATCTGTTTCAAAATCGTAACGCAAGGTAAACAAGTATTTTTCTTCTTGTTCGAGACGATGCAATTGTTCGCTAAACGGGACAAGCAAGTCTTTGTCTAATCCCCAATCTACGAATGCTCCATAAGGATTGACGTGAATGACTTCCAAGTAACGACACTCACCTAAAAGGATCAGAGGTACTTCCGTTGTACAAACAATTCGGTTCTCTGAATCCTTCATGACAAAAACATCTACCACACTTCCTTCTTGGTGTTCAGGCAAGATGTATTTATTGGGCAACAAAACTTCGTTGTCTTGTAAATCGATAAGGTAAGCACCCGGAGGAGCAAAACGCTTTATGGTAAGTTGGTTGATTCTTCCTAATTGCATCAGTTCGTGGTAATTTTTTTATTTTTTCTACCGCGACTAACCGGCATCATTTCAGGGTTCTTGTGTCTTCGACTGAAGAGACGAACTTTGGGAAGACGAAAATCTTCCGTTGTCGTTTGGTCCTCTGGTGTATTTTCTGTTCGAGCGACATGTGTTCCATTGTTTTCTACACCTTCGTCCTTTGGACTAATCCAATCGGCATTCATTCGGTTTTTCTCTACTTTTCCGGTGCGGGAATTCAATGAGTAAAAGGATTTCTCTACGTTTTTGTCATCCGGATTCGTCATGATGACATCTTCTTGCAATACCCAGTTTTCTGCGTCGTAATCATAACGATAGCAATCATAGCTCATGTCGGGAATATAGTAGGAGTAAACTCCTTCCAAAACAGGAGATTCAGGAGATAAATGATCAAAAACAATGCGTCCGTTTTTTGCATCAAATCGCATGCTCATATTCGAAAGATTGGAATATTCATAAACAACGCGCTTCAGGGTTGTGCGATTTGCTTTAAAAACAGGACTCCCGAATTTCGGAGTATTTCCGGAGAACGTAAGGACATCCATTAATTTGAAGTTACTTCCCGTTGTTCCACCGTCCCAACCGATGAGTAGGTATTCCGTTTTTCCATGGTGTCCAAATGGAATGATTTTGTAGTATAATGCTCCGTACCAGTTTTTAGCATCAATGATTCCTTCTGGTTTTGGCGCGTATGGATCAAGTTTATCGATTAATTCAGTGACGGTTACTTTTTCTTTTCCTTCTTCTTTTTTCAGAACGAATCCACCATAACTATAGGAGTAATCAGTGTATTCAATGTTCCAATTGATGATGCGAACCAACTCGTCTTCACTGTCCAAAACAGCAATCGTTTTTAATAGGGTGAATGGATAATCGAAAGCTCCTTCGGATTTTAAAAAAGCTTCCATTTCTTTTTTGAAAACAATATTCAAACGGTCCATTTCTTCGTCCGTTTTGGCACTGCGAAGTTTCAACAAGCTTTCATTTAAGCGCGCTTCTTTCTGTTGTAATTCACTTTGAGTGAAGGACAATTGAGCAAGGACTAAAAAAAAGAAAAGTGAAACGAATTTCATACCGAGTGAGTTAACGTTGAAAACCGTTTATTGTTACGCTTTAGAGGGATTTCAAATTTGAAATGGTTTCTTGTGGAGATGCGGAATTAAACACAAAGCTTCCAGCAACTAATGCTTCGGCTCCAGCTTCAGCTAATAACTTTCCCGTTTCCATGTTCACTCCACCATCTACTTCAATGATAAAGGATGCATTTTTACGCGTTCTTAATTCTACCAAGGAACGTACTTTGTCCACGCTGGCATGTATGAATTTTTGTCCGCCGAAACCAGGATTCACAGACATAATCAATACCAAGTCTAAGTCCGCTGCGATTTCCTCTAAAACGCTCACCGGAGTGTGTGGATTCAAGGCAACACCTGCTTTCATTCCCAATTCTTTGATGCGAGAAACGGTGCGGTGCAAATGACGACATGCTTCGTAATGTACGGTGAGAATATCCGTTCCTGATTTCTGAAATTGCTCCAAGAAATCATCTGGATTTTCAATCATGATGTGTACATCCAAGGTTTTTTTCGTGTGCTTGCGAATGGCTTCTAAAACAGGAAATCCAAAAGAAATATTTGGAACGAAAACACCGTCCATGACATCAATATGTAACCAATCAGCCTGAGACTGATCCAACATTTCAGTGTCGCGTTGAATGTTACCAAAATCACACGATAAAACAGAGGGAGAAACGATCATAACTTTTTTTGACAAAGTTAGGAATTATTTGCTGTACAAGAGGATTTTCACCAAGCTTGTTTCTCTTGAATAAAGGTCGTGATGAAAATAAATCCCTTGTCGGTCGGCGACCACCGTTTGGTATTCAACAAAAATCGGAACAGGACTTAAAAGTCTCAATGGATGGTTTATTTGTAAACTTAAAAGACTATCCAAAGAATCTCCCGTCATCGGATTCCCTTTTTTTCCTAGACTGTCGTACTGAAGCATGACTTTGGCTAATTCGACCGGACGTTCACAGCGCATACATCCGTGAGAGTAACTTCGATAGCTTTGGTTGAACAAGCCTTTGGAAGGAGTATCGTGTACGTAGACACTGAATAGATTAGGAAATTCAAATTTAATGATTCCCAGACTGTTATCCGGTCCGGGTTGTTGAATCACAGTGTACGGAAAAGTATTGTCCTTGATTTTCTTCCAATTGATTTTATCTGGATTGACTTCCACTTCTTTGGCCTTAAAAATCTTCATGTGATTTCGTGTTAAATAGTTTCGGTTTGCTTTCAAGGCAGGCAATACTTCTTTCTGCGCGATTGACGAAGGTACTTTCCAGAAAGGATAGCAAATAATTCGGTTAATTTTTGATTGTAAAGTTGGAGTTTGATTGCTTACTTTTCCCAAAATGATTCGGTGGTGACTTCTTAACGTGTCACTGGCGAAATAAAAAAGTTCAAAAGATGGAATGTTGATTCGGATGTATTTCTCCAGCGTATCGTTTCGTTGTCGCAAGCGATCCAGTGCAATGGCGCCACGTAAACTTCGAGCCAACGAACTTTCTGAAAGCGCATTTACTGTAGCGTCTCCAATTTTCCCGTCGGATGTGAGTCCGTTGTTTTTTTGAAATTGTCGAAGCGCTTCGCGAATGGCTAAACTATCAGCTTGTTCTGAAATGTATTTTTTGGAGACTAATGCCATTCTCATTCCTGAAAATGCGGTTTTGCTGTTTTCTTTTTCTGTTAGCAGTGTGAATGTTTCTGCGTCCAAAAATGCGGTGTCGCAAAAGTGAAAAAAGTGTTGCGCCATGAATCGATAATTGGTATCTGCTGGACCCTGAGCCAAAATTACACTGTCAAATTCACGGGCCTTACTTTGATTCCATAGGCGATTTAATCCGCTAAAATCCAATTTCTTTGGACGTAATTTTTGCTCTTCAAAATCGATGAATCCATGTGTTAAATCGTGTTGGACAATCGCTAAATTGCTCATTAAAATCACTTCTTTTTCCAACGAATGTAATTTCGGATCCATGGAAACTAAGCGCGTAGCGGGAATTCCGAAGCGAATGCAACGATCGAGTGATTTTTTTAAAGCTTCGCCACGCTCGGAAAATACGGAATCCGCTGTCAAGACAGCATAGTAACGACGAGTGGCATAAAATTGACGGATTCCTTTGTGAAGCGATGAATCGATATGCAAGTGACTCAGGTATTCAGTAGTCAAAATTCGTTGCATTTTCTCTGGAACACTTATTTTTCCATCAAGCAAAAAGGGTTTCTTGCTGACAGTCTCCTTCTCGCTACAGGAAAAAAGAGTAAGGAAAATGAAAATCAAACAGGATACTTTCATGACTAAAGGGATTATCATTAACTTC
>Ga0102870_1000807_pt1 | contig 10915 bp, 9 predicted proteins | sample Colrivmet1546B02_FD_78442 | JGI IMG/M metagenome (GOLD analysis project Ga0102870, IMG submission 78442) | Estuarine microbial communities from the Columbia River estuary - metaG 1546B-02 | ecosystem: Environmental > Aquatic > Marine > Intertidal zone > Estuary | place: USA: Columbia River...
TCACCCTTTTCTCCGGCAATGCGTGCTTGTTGCAACGCCTCATGCATTGCCGCTTCAACATCACTCTTCATGGCGGAGGGGGTGGGATTCGAACCCACGGAGACTTGCGCCTCACACGCTTTCCAAGCGTGCCGATTCGGCCGCTCTCGCACCCCTCCCGGGATTGTGTGACGAAGGTTATCGCCACACCATGAATGCTTACTCAGCGATATCGTGGCTTCACGCTTCCGTCGAGTGAGGTGGCGGTCGGGTCCTGTGCAACGGACGCCCGAGAATCAGGTCAGGGTCGGAAGACAGCAGCCTTCATCGGAAACGTCTGAGTGCCGCAGACCACCTGGCCGTCACTTCAGTCGGCGGAGGCGCTCTACCAATTGTGGGGCGCCAAGTTTTTCTGCCACTGTTGCGAACCGCTCTGTTGGACCGCTCCACTTCCAGTCACTGATTTCACCGACTTCAACATCTTGCACCAAAGTTGCGAGAGTTTTAAACAGTTGCGCATCTGCTCTATTTGTTCGCAGGGTTGTTGCAAGTTTTTCAGCCCCACGAACAGTGACTCCGTCACTTACCCACTGTTCATGATTGTCAGGAATGTTGTCGATGGATCCGTACTGTGCAAGCACCGTTGACGCACTTTTTGCACCCCAACCTTGCAGGCCAGGGAATCCGTCAGCAGAGTCACCGACTAAACCCAAGTAGTCGGCAATAGAACTTGGACAAATGCCAAACTTTTCCTTCACTGAGTCTTCATCAATGATCACGTTGTTGCGGCGGTCCATTTGCACCACCCGTTTGCCTTGCACAACTTGGCCCAAGTCTTTATCGGGCGTAAGCACAAACACTTTGTGCACGGTGTGGTCTTCGCATGCCACACGCACAGCCGAAGCCAGCGCATCGTCTGCTTCGTATTTCTCCATTGCCCATACCGTTACGCCAAGTGCGCGAAGGGCGTCTTCCAAGATAGGGATCTGTTCAAGGAGAACTGGCTCCATGCCTTCGCTGGTTTTGTAACCGCTATACAAATCATTGCGGAAACTTTCAATGACATGGTCGGTGGCAACACCAATGTGGGTTGCGCCGTCTTGCAACAACTGAATGGTGGAAGTGAGTACGCCAATGGTGCCGGCAAATGGTGGTGGCTGCGAATGTTTCGAGGCTTGGCCGTAGTGCTGCCGGTACAGCTCGTAAGTTCCGTCTACTAAATGCACATGCATGGTGCGAACCTACACGCCGAACAACACGACAACCATGGTGCCGATACATATATATGGTCCAAATGCAATGCGGGTGTTGCGATTTGCTTTGCGGCTTATCAATAGGAGCAACGCAACAAAGCCACCAATGATGAAGCCAAGTGCCAGACCTTGAAATACATAGGCAACGCCGAGATAACCAAGGAACATGGCGAGCACTGCGGCAAGGCGAACATCTCCGGCGCCAATGCCACGACGTGATGCAAGTGACAGCGTCATGACAGTAAGCAGTGTTGCTATGAACGACAATGCCATAACCCCAATTTTGCCCGGTTGGTTGTTAGCAATTGCAGCAATGGATAAGAGTGGCCCGCCGAGGAATGCTGCCCGCATGGTGACACTGCGGGTAAGGCGATGTGTGTTGAAATCGATGAGTGATTGTTCAATACACATTGCGCACATGAGGCCGTAGGCAAATAGTTCCCACGAAAACTCGAATTGGTTGAGTAGTTGAATTGCAATTACTGCTCCGAGTAATCCAACTACAAATACGGGAAGTGCACTCAGTGAGCCAAGTTCGTTAATGGTGCGTTGCGCGCGGCGTGCTCGGCGTGTACCGACGATGAAACCAATGATTACTGCAATTGCTAATGCAAATGAATTGATGGGTTACTCCTGCACCAATTCGATCAGTGTTCCGAAACTGCCCTTTGGATGCATGAATGCAACGGTGGTGCCGCGGCTGCCTGGGCGCGGGGCTTTATCAATTGCTGTTGCACCAGCGGCAATCATTGCTGCAAGAGCTTCGGCGCAATTGTTTACGCGATAACCGATGTGGTGCAAGCCTTCGCCGCGCTTTTCAATTGCTTTGGCAACTGGCGAGTCTGGCCTAGTTGGGGTAAGCAACTGAATGTAGCTTTCTGCCACTTTCAGCAAAGCTTCTTCAACACCATCTGACTCCACTACTTCGCGGTGGTCAACAGTTGCGCCGAAGGCATTTTGGTAATAGGCGATGGCGGCTTCGAGGTCTTTTACAGCAATGGCAATATGGTCAATTTCGGTGAGCAACATGATTAGTCCTTAGCTTCTGCGGAAATGACGAAGGTTCTTTTCGCCAACCTTTTCACGCAACTCTGGGTTATTAATTCCCATGCCTTCGCGCGGGGCCATGCACAACACACCAATTTTTCCTTCGTGCATGTTCTTATGCACTTGGTACGCGGCGTCACCGGTTTGGTTCAAGTCGAATACCTGTGACAACACTGGGTGAATCATGCCCTTTTGAATGAGTCGGTTGGCTTCCCATGCTTCGCGATAGTTAGCAAAGTGTGAGCCAACAAGTTTCTTCAAGCGCATCCAGAAGTAACGGTTGTCGAATTCCATCATGTAGCCACTTGTTGCTGCACACGTTGCCACGGTGCCACCCTTCTTGGCTACATACATTGATGCGGCAAAGGTTGAACGACCCGGGTGTTCGAACACAATGTCTGGATCTTCGCCAACGAGTGCGCGAATGTCGCCACCGAAACGTTTCCATTCTTTTTCATCGTGCGTATTTTCGTCTTTCCAGAATTGGTAGTTACCTGCACGACGATCGATGATTGCTTCAACGCCCATGCCACGAAGAATTTCTGCTTTGTCGGCTGAACTGACCACACCAATAGGAATGCCGCCGCCATTGAGTACGTATTGCGTTGCGTATGCACCAATGCCGCCAGTTGCACCCCAGATCAACACCACATCACCTTGTTTCATGTGTGCACCGTTTGGTGAAACGAGCATGCGATAGCTGGTGCTGTTGCACAACGCGTTGACTGCTGCTTCTTCCCAAGTCAGGTGCTCGGGCTTCGGCATGAGTTGGTTTGCCTTCACCACACTCAGGTCGGCAAGACCACCGAAGTTTGTTTCGTATCCCCAAATGCGCTGGTTGCTACCAAGCATGGAGTCATTGTGCGACGTTGGGTCTTGATCGTCCACGTGATTGCAATGAACGGTAATTCTGTCACCAGGTTTCCAGTTGCGAACTGCCGAACCAACTCGCAACACCACGCCCGAAGCGTCGCTGCCCATGATGTGATACGGAAGATCGTGACGCTTTGCCCATTCACTTTCGCGCGCTAGGCGTGTGAGCGCACTAAAGGTGGAAATTGGTTCGAAAATGCTGCTCCACACCGTGTTGAAGTTGATGCTGCTGGCCATGACAGCAATGAGTGCTTCGTCTGGCGCAATTTGGGGAAGGGGGACTTCTTGAATGTGCGTGCTCTTGCGCGGATCCTTGTCGGCTGAGGCAACGCCGGCAAACATTTCCTGCTCGTCCTTGCGCACCACCGCTGCCCGATACGACTCGGGGATCTGTAGGGCTTCAAATGCCTTGGTGTCGGCATTGTTTTCGATGGCTTCGAGGATGCTTTTCATGGGTTAGAGGGTAATGAATGAATACGCCTACGCTCTAGTCATGCCAGGTTCATACATCATCGCCGGAGCCCGTACACCTATTGGAAAAATGAGTGGATCTCTCGCCTCATTTTCTGCTGCAGACCTTGGCGGGTTCGCCATTGCCGCAGCGTTGCAACGCGCAGGCGTTGCGCCACACGAAGTGGAACACGTGATTATGGGCCAAGTGCTCATGGCCGGTCAGGGTCAAGTTCCTTCACGCCAAGCCGCATCGAAAGCGGGCATACCCATGAGTGTGCCAAGCATCAGCATTAACAAAGTGTGCTTGTCGGGCTTGAACTCCATTTACTTGGCAGACCAAATGATTTCTAGTGGCGAAGCCGACATTGTGATTGCAGGCGGCATGGAAAGCATGACCAATGCTCCGTACTTGGCAATGAGTGCTCGCAGTGGTTTCCGTTTCGGTGACGTGCAGTTGCTCGATGCAATTCAGCGCGACGGTTTGTGGTGCGCATTCGATGCCTGCCTCATGGGCCTTGGCACCGAACGTTACGCAGCAGGAAACATCAGCCGTGATGCGCAAGATGACTTGGCAATGAAGAGCAACCAACGTGCTGCTGCTGCAATTGCAGCAGGCCGACTTGCCGATGAGATTGTTCCAATTTCCATTCCACAACGCAAGGGCGACCCGTTGGTGATTGACAGCGATGAAGGCGTGCGCGCAAGCACCACCATGGAATCACTTGGATCGTTGAAGCCAGCATTCGACAAAGACGGAACCGTTACCGCAGGTAACGCCAGCCAAATTAGTGACGCTGGTTCGGCAATTGTGATGATGTCAAAGCGTGAAGCCGAACGCCGTGGCGTGAAGCCACTTGGCGAGTTTGTTTCGTACGGAATGGTTGCCGGCCCAGACAACGCATCGTTGTTGCACCAACCAAGCCGCAGCATTATGAAAGCACTCGAGCGCGCTGGCAAAACAGTAAGCGATGTTGACCTCTTTGAAATTAACGAAGCATTCGCTGCCGTAGGCATTGCATCAATGCGCGAACTCGGAATTTCTGACGACATCGTGAACGTGAACGGTGGAGCAATTGCTCTTGGTCACCCAATTGGCATGAGCGGCAACCGACTTGCACTGACGTTGTTGCATGAACTGCAACGTCGTGGTGGCGGCATGGGTGCAGCGGCATTGTGCGGCGGTGGCGGACAAGGCGACGCCCTCATTGTTCGCACGGTGTAATGAAACTGTGTAATGAAACCGTGTAATGAAGCTGTTTCCTTCACCAAAAGCAAATAACACAGACGCACTTATTGGCGCATTCGGCGCGGCACTTGCAATGGCCATTACTTGGCTGGTGAGTGATGCACTGCTCGACAGTGTTTCGCCAATACTCGCCCTGTCCATGGGCGCCTCGGCAGTCATTTTGTTTACGATGCCAACTGCACCGGCGGCGCAACCCGTTCCAGTGATTCTTGCCCATTGTGTTGCAGCGTTTCTTGGTGTTTTGTCAGCACAAATCTTCAACAACACCGCACTTGCAGTTGGTGTTGCGGTTGGCGTACACGCCGGACTGATGGTTCGCTTTGGTTACATGCATCCACCAAGTGGTGGAACTGCGTTAACCGCAATCATTGGTGGCAGCGCGGTTACCGACCTTGGATACTCATTTATTTGGCGGCCAGTGTTGTTGAATGCTGTGCTGCTCGTAGTGCTTGCATTCGTGATTAATGCACCATTTGCATGGCGTCGCTACCCAGCGAAGTCGTAAGCAAACGTACGTAACTAGCCCTCTATTTCGCGACGACCCTCAAGTGCTCGACCAAGCGTAAGTTCGTCGGCGTATTCCAAGTCGCCACCCACCGGTAAGCCACTGGCAATACGTGTTACTCGTAAGCCGAGTGGCTTCAGCAATCGAGCCAAATACATGGCTGTCACGTCGCCTTCGGTGTTCGGGTTGGTGCACAGAATGATTTCGGTAATGCCTTCGTCGTCGAGGCGAGCAAGCAGTTCGCGAATTTTCAACTGATCGGGGCCAACACCTTCAAGTGGGTTCATTGCTCCAAGCAACACGTGATACCGACCGCGGAACTCGCCCGTTTTCTCGATTGCCACGATGTCGCGCGATTCTTCAACAACACACAACACGGTTTGATCACGCCGCGAGTCGTCGCAAATGTGACACACCGAACCTTCGGAAAAGTTGAAACACTTCTGACAGAACTGCACAAGCGCCTTTGCTTCAGTAATTGCACTTGCCAGTTTCTCTACATCGTGCGCGTCGGTCTTCAACAAGTGAAACGCAATACGCTGCGCAGACTTTGGACCGATTCCCGGTAAACGACCCAACGCGTCAATGAGCGTTTGCATTGCCGTGGTGTACGCAGAGGCCATAGTCGTAATGCCTTGCTAACTATTTCTTTTTTGCTTGATCAACAATTTGCGAACCAGGAAATGCCTTAGTCAACTGATCCATAGCCGATGGCATCGCTTTATTTGGTGCATCAACGATCTCACTGCGGTCTACTTCGTCTGAAATTTCGGTTTCTTGTACTTTTGGTCGAGCTGTGCGACCAGTTGGTGATGTGGCGTCTTTGTCGACCGTGAATTCGATGGCAAGCGTGCGACCAGTAATGGTTTCGAGTTGAGCAACAACAACAGGAATATGTTCTTGCGCCTTCTTCATGTGCATCTCGTTCGGTGCAGCAAGCGTAAGTGTGGTGTCGTTACACGATTGTGGTGTGACTGCTGAATACAACGCACGAACAAACGGCTTCAGGCCTGTAAGCACTTCTGCCCACTTTGCAACCACTTGCGAATCGGATGCCGGCTCAGTTGGTTTCGTGGGTTGTGCAGGCGTTGGTGCTGGAGCAGCAACTTTCGGTTGCGAGGCAGATGCAGGAATATTGGACTGTGGCATGCGTGCCTTGCCACCCACTTGCACTTTGCCCGTTGCAGGGTTTACCGGAACTGGTTTTGCAACTGGGCCTGTTGCATCGGCTGTGCGAACCGCACCTGCTTCTAAACGCTCAAGGCGACCAATGATTGCTGCAATATCACCACCCAAGGTTTGGTTGGTGAGTTTTACTAAAGACACCTCGAGCAACAAACGTGCATCGGGTGCATGGCGCATTTCAATAAGTGATTCGCCCAGCACTTCGATACTGCGCACCAGTGTGCTTGGGCCAAGTTTGCGTGCTTGATCGGCAACAACGGTTGCTCGTTGCTCAGGTAACTGCACAAGTTCTGGTGCCATGAGCGACAAGAAGCATTCGCGCAGGTGACGAACAATTTCTTCGGTCAGCGAACGCGGGTCGTTGCCTTGCTGAATAGAAAATGCAGTTGCAGCAAGTGCACGCGCTGGGTCTTGTTCGCTGATGGCTTCAATGAATTCATCGGACGACATTTGCTCGCCAACTTCGCCGCCACCAGCTGCAATCAGTTCAAGTGCCGACAACGTGTCGCGAGCTGAACCGCCACCTTGAACGAGTACATGTGCAATTGCGTCTTCGCTGACTTTTAAGTTGGCGTCTTTGATAACCCAACGAACATGTTCTTCAAGGTCGTGCAATGGCAGCAAATGAAACTGCAAGTGCTGTGTGCGTGAGCGAATGGTTTCGCTGACCTTCTGCGGGTCGGTAGTGGCCAACACAAACACCACATGCGGTGGTGGTTCTTCAAGAGTTTTCAGTAGCGCTGCTTCTGCTGCTTTTGACAGCATGTGCACTTCGTCCAAAATAAACACACGGTGGCGACCAGGGTTGCCAAGCGATGAACGCTCGATGAGGTCGCGCATGTTTTCGACACCGTTGTTGCTGGCCGCGTCTAGTTCTAAAACGTCGTATGAGTTACCACTGTCAATCGAGCCGCACGAATTACAAATGCCACAAGGCTCGCCTTCTTCGGGCGACTCGCAATTCAGCACTTTGGCAAGAATGCGGGCGGTTGAGGTTTTGCCCGTGCCTCGTGGGCCGGAGAATAAATAGGCCTGGCCTTCACGATGGTTAATGACCGCATTGCGTAGAGCGCGGACTACATGCTCTTGACCCTTCAATTCATCGAAGCGACGAGGGCGATAGCGACGGTAGAGCGATTGGACAGCCATTGCCTGCGAGCCTACCTACGAGGTGGTTCACGGTCAGATTTGGCTACCGTCTAGGTGACGCCATGACGAAAATCTTGCCTGATATGCGCCGTAAAGCGGTCCGCCTGGTGTGTGGCCTTGGCCTACTCGCTGCTGTCGGTGGAGCATTTGCCCCCACAGCGTTTGCGGCTACCGGAACAAATGAGGTCATTTCGTCGAACCCTGCCTCTGGCTCGACTCAGCAAGTGCCACCAAAGGCTTTGCAGTTGAACTTTAGAACTGTTGTTGAAGGCGAGTTGAAGGTGGAACTGCTCTGTGGACCAAATGCTGATATCGCAGTTGCGTTAAACCCGCCTGTAACACAAGACAACTTGGTGTTTGGTATTCCATTAACGGGACAACAACCAGAAAACGGTCAGTGCGTTATTAAGTGGAGCATCGCATCATCGAATTCTGCTGGGTCCATTTCGTTTGCATTAGCAGTCGTTCAAGACACCACTGCTGTTGCAACCGAAACAACCGTTGTTGCACCTGGTGAAACGGTGACCGCAATTGGAGAAACGGTGACCACATATTCCGGCGCTGGACGCAAAACCGGAATCGTGTTGGGCTTGTTGCGCATTGCCGAATACTTTTTTGTGTCTGCGCTGTTTGGCGGACTGATTTTGATGTTGCTTGCGTGGCCAGAAGGTACTGAATACCCGATCTGCTTGCGCTTCTTCAAATTGACATGGCTGTTATCAATCGTCACCATGTACTTAATCGTGTCCATGAATACGTTCCGTCATTCCAACGACGGTTTCGCTAGTGCGCTCAGCCCGTTTAGTTGGTTTAGTCACACAGGTGGAAGCGGTGGAGCAATCTTGATCTTGCGCTTTGTGTTGATTGCCGCAGCATTCTGGGTGGCATTTGACCCAGAGAAGATTGTTGACCCAACAACACAAGTGCCGGCACTCACCATCATCACTTTGATGATGGCAACGTATGGCCTCACACGCGTTGGCCAGAATGTTCCGTTCTTGAATTACGTATTCGGAGTTGGACATGTACTCAGTATTGGCTTGTGGCTCGGTGGAATGATTTTGCTCGTTCGCACGGTGCTTACTGGTCCTGGAGACTCCGACCTTGTGCAAGCAATGATTGGATTCACCAAGATCTCTGGTCCACTCATGATTGTTGGCGCAATAACCGGATTTATTCAGATGTTATTGCTTGATGGTTTGGCAATTTTCAGTTCTGGTCACGGTCGACTCGGAATTTTGGGCATGGTGTTTACCGCGCTTATGATTTTTCTCGCGCTGATGTTGAAACGTTTTGTGGCTACACGGTTTGCACGCGTTGAAAACCTGACGGGGAAAATGGCGTGGCGATTGCGTCGAGTTCTGACTGCCGAAATCGTGATTGGCATTGTGGTGCTTGCACTTACATCGTGGATGATCCCCATGAAGCCGCCTCAGGCAAATGCTGCGGTCATCAAGTCGAGTGTTGCGTATGAGTTCCGAGAAGAACTACAAAACGATCGCTTCCACATTGTGTTATCAATTTCGCCAGCAACAACTGGTACTAACGCGATGCGCATTGAACTGTTAAACCCGAAGCGCGTCAACAACTTCACCATCAAGTTGATTCCACCAGACCCGGCGTTCGAAGGTATCGAGATCAATGTGCCTCTGAAGCGACGTGGTGCTGCCATTGTTGCTTACGACGGGCTGTTCAATTTGAAGGTGGCAGGCGTATGGTCAATTGAAGTAACAGGCGCCACCACCACTGGCGAATTGGTTCCGCTCGCCACCACGCTGACCGTGGTGCAGTCGGCAACTCCAGAAACCACAGTCCCCACAGAGACCACCGTCGGCGGCTGAACCCCGCTTGGGCACTAGCGTCTAGCGCGTGAGTAGCAACGCCATGGACGCCAAACTGCAAGATCTTCAGGCCCGCAAAGAACAGGCCTACAACGCCGGTTCGCCACGCTCGGTAGAGCGCCAACACGAAAAGGGCAAGCTGCTTGCTCGCGAGCGTATTACCACACTTCTCGACCCCGAGAGTTTTCACGAACTCGACCTGCTTGCTCGTCACCGTGCTCATGCTGCTGGCTTAGAAGAGCGTCCGTACACCGACGGCGTCATCACCGGATGGGGAACCATCGACGGACGCAAAGTGTTTGTGTACAGCCAAGACTTCACTGTGTTTGGCGGAGCGCTGGGCGAAGTGTTTGCAGAGAAAATTCACAAGTTGATGGACTTGGCACTGAAAGTTGGCGCACCAGTAATTGGTTTGAACGACGGAGCAGGTGCGCGAATTCAAGAAGGTGTGGTCTCGCTTGCTAGTTACGGCGGCATCTTCCATCGCAACGTGCAGGCATCGGGAGTTATCCCACAAATTTCCGTAATTCTTGGACCATGTGCTGGTGGCGCTGTGTATTCACCGGCCATGACCGACTTTATTTTCATGGTGCGCGAAACCAGCCACATGTTTATTACCGGACCAGACGTGGTAAAAACCGTGACCGGCGAAGAGGTAACGCTTGAAGAACTGGGTGGCGCAATGAGCCATGCTTCGAAGAGCGGTGTTGCAACATTTGTGAGCGCCGATGAACAATCGTGCTTGCAGGACGTTCGCTACTTGCTCAGTTTCTTGCCACAAAACAATTTGTCTGAAGTTCCTGCAAGTGACGCAACAGACGACCCAATGCGGATGTGTGAATCTTTGCGCACTATTTTGCCGGCTTCACCAAACCAGCCATACGACATGAAGAAGGTCATCGCCGAAGTCATGGACGACGGTGAGTTCTTTGAATACTTCCCACATTGGGCAAAGAGCATTGTGTGTGGATTCTCGCGTTTGAACGGCCAAGCAGTTGGCGTTGTTGGTAACCAACCAATGGTGTTGGCTGGCGTGCTTGACATTGAGAGCAGCGAAAAGGCCGCGCGTTTTGTGCGCACCTGCGATGCGTTCAACATTCCAATCGTCACATTCGTAGACGTGCCTGGTTTCCTTCCTGGAGTGGATCAGGAATACGGCGGCATTATTCGCCACGGCGCCAAGTTGCTGTACGCATATTGCGAAAGCACCGTGCCTCGCATTCAAGTCATTACACGCAAGGCGTACGGCGGCGCATACGTAGTGATGAACTCAAAGTCCATTGGTGCCGACCTTGCTTATGCGTGGCCAACCGCAGAACTTGCGGTTATGGGTCCACAAGGCGCAGTCGAAATTGTGTACCGTCGCGAATTGCAACAAGCAGCA
>Ga0102870_1000825_pt1 | contig 10810 bp, 9 predicted proteins | sample Colrivmet1546B02_FD_78442 | JGI IMG/M metagenome (GOLD analysis project Ga0102870, IMG submission 78442) | Estuarine microbial communities from the Columbia River estuary - metaG 1546B-02 | ecosystem: Environmental > Aquatic > Marine > Intertidal zone > Estuary | place: USA: Columbia River...
AGAATATATTTTAAACGGCATTAATGTTAGTGAAATGACCGACAGTGAATTGGCCGAAGTGCGAAATCAAGAAATAGGATTCGTTTTCCAAACCTTTAACTTATTGCCACGTTCATCTGCTAAAGAGAATGTAGCCTTGCCTCTGGTATATGCCGGGGTAAAAAAAGAAGATCGGGATAAACGTGCCATTAAAGCGCTAGAAAATGTGGGTTTAGGCAATCGGGTAGATCATAAACCCAATGAACTTTCGGGTGGACAGCGTCAACGTGTGGCTGTCGCTCGTGCTTTAATTAATAATCCATCTATCATTTTGGCCGATGAGCCTACTGGAAATTTAGATTCTAAAACATCAGTAGAAATAATGGCTTTAATTGAAGATATTCATGCCAAAGGGAATACTATTATTTTGGTTACCCACGAAGAAGATATTGCCAAACATGCACACCGAATAGTGCGCATGCGTGATGGTTTAATTGAAAGCGATACACTCAATAAAAAAATTACCTCGGTAAAGGACCGATTGAAAGAACTAGCCGAATAAAAAAAGCCCCCCGAATTTCGGGGGGCTTTTTTTATTATTAACAACTTTAAATTAAAACAAAGGTTCTTCATCCATATCGTCCATTCTCGATGGCTTGATGATAAAATTATTAGGTTTCTCAAAACTCTGCGAAGGGGCAATACCCGCCATTGGGTCTGTGGTACCGAAGCCTGTTCCACTACTATAATCATCTTCTAAATCAACAAATTTCACATACTTGCCTACAAAACGCAATGGAACGGTACCCGTTTCACCGTTACGGTGTTTGGCTATAATTACTTCACCAATACCAATGTTCGAGCGGCCTTGTTCGTCTTCTTCTAAACCATAGTATTCGGGGCGGTATAAGAACAATACCATATCAGCATCTTGCTCAATAGAGCCCGATTCACGTAAATCGGAAAGCATGGGTCTTTTGCTGCCTCCAGGCCGGTTTTCTACAGCACGGCTCAATTGCGATAGGGCAATTACGGGTACATTTAATTCTTTAGCCACCGATTTAAGTGCTCTAGAAATGCTACCAATCTCTTGCTCACGGTTTCCATTTTTTCCATCACCTTTACCATGCATCAATTGCAAATAATCTACAATAATCATTTGGATATCGTACTGAGCTTTGAGGCGACGGCATTTGGCTCTAAACTCAAAAATATTAAGTGCTGGCGTATCGTCAATAAACAGTGGAGCTTCGGTTAATTTACCAATTTTAGAGTGCAATTGTTGCCATTCCCATTCGGCTAAATTTCCTTTTCTAATTTTTTCTTGTTCAATCTCAGTTTCGCCCGAAATTAAACGATTGGTTAATTGTAGCGACGACATTTCTAACGAAAATACTACCACTGGTTTGTTAAACTGAACTGCTGCATTTCTAGCACAGCTTAATACAAAAGCCGTTTTACCCATAGCGGGGCGTGCCGCAATAATTACTAAATCGGACGGTTGCCAACCCGATGTTATTTTATCTAAAGCGGTAAAACCAGAGGGTACACCAGTAAGTCCATCTACTTTATCTTTTAGTTTTTCAAGGGTATGTAACGATTCACGTAAAATGTCGTCCATCTTTCTAGAATCTCTACGTAAATTGTTTTGCGCAATTTCGAACAGATTTTTTTCCGCATGGTCTAGTAAATCGAAAATATCGGTGGTGTCTTCGTAGGCATTGCTGATAATTTCGGTAGATATTTTTATGAGTTCACGCTGAATAAATTTTTGTGAAATGATGCGTGCATGGTATTCAATATTGGCTGCCGAAGCTACACGGTTGGTAAGTTCGGTGATATAATAGGCACCTCCAATAAGTTCTAAATTGCCTTGCTGACGCAATTGAGCGGTTACGGTTAAAATATCAACAGGAGATGATTTCTGGAACAGTGTTTGGATAGCCTCAAATATTTTTTGGTGACTATCTTTATAAAAAACTTCAGGCTTTAAAATATCGATAACGGCAGAGAGCGCATCTTTTTCGAGCATAAGTGCACCCAATACCGCTTCTTCTAAATCGAGGGCTTGGGGCGGAAGCTTCCCTAAACCACTTACCAAATTATTCAATCGGGTACGGGTTGGCGCATTTGTTCGGGTATTTTCTCTGTTAAAATCTTGCTCGTTTTCGGTGCTCATGATTTCAAAAATATAGAATTAGCAGGTAGAGTTGTTGTTAAGTTCTGCACACGCTTAAGGCACGAAAATTTCAATGTGCCTATATGCTCATTTTTTTAAAGGTGGTTTTCCACAAGCCATGTGAATAAGCTGTTAGCAATAGGCATCAAATGCATTAAATAGAGTTAAATGCACCATGTGTAAAATTTTGATTGTTGTTGAAAACAGCTTTAACCTTTAGTTTAAAAATACGATTAATAGCCGGTTTTTTAAAATATATGTACCTTTGAACCTTATAATCTAAGCCATGTATACATCTTCATTTCTACCTAAACGAGAAAATAATCAATTGGTATTTGGCATACGTGCCGTTATTGAGGCGATTAAAAGTGGCCAAGAAATGGAAAGTATTTACATTCAGCGGGGCTTAAGAGGAGAATTGTTTCATGAGCTTAGAGAGTTGATGAACGAATATCAACTGAGTGCCCAATTGGTGCCGGTAGAAAAATTGAATCGCTTAACGGCTAAAAACCACCAGGGGGTAGTGGCTTTTATATCGCCAATTACGTATCACCAAATAGAAGATATTATTCCAGCCATTTATGAAAAAGGTGAAACGCCGCTTATTTTGGTGTTAGATGGTATTACCGATGTGAGAAATATGGGTGCCATAGCCCGCACGGCTGCTTGCTCTGGAGTGCATGCGCTGGTTGTTCCAATCAAAGGATCTGCACAAATTAACCCAGATACGATTAAAACCTCGGCAGGGGCCTTGTATACCTTACCGGTTTGCCGCCATGATAATTTGCAAAAAGTGGCTCGTTTCTTACAAGCATCGGGCTTGCAATTGGTAGCTTGTACCGAAAAAACAGAGGAGTTCTTGTATACCCCAGATTATACGGCTCCAACGGCTATTATTATGGGATCAGAAGATGATGGAATTTCAGATGAATTGATTCGAATTTCAGATCATTTGGCTAAAATTCCCCTATTTGGAGAAATAGAATCATTAAATGTATCCGTTTCGGCAGGGGTAATTTTATACGAAGCTGTTCGCCAGCGTATTCAAGCTAAATAAAGTCTGGCCCAAAACGCTCTTTAACATCTGCTACTATTTTCTTTACACTTTGCTCTTCATCTCTTGGGCAAATGAGTAGCATGTTATTTTGTTCTACCACAATAAAGTCATGTAAGCCCTGTAAAACCACCAATTTATTTTTGGGTACGTGCACCATACAGTTCGAAGAATCATACATCATAACGCTTTTTTCGGGCACTACGGCATTTCCCACATAATCCTTCTCAGATAATTCATAAACCGATGCCCATGTACCTAAATCAGACCAGCCAAAGGCAGCAGGAGTAACGAATACATTATCCGCTTTCTCCATTATTCCATAATCAATAGAAATATTGGTGCATTGGTAATAGGCCGTTTGTATAAATTCACGCTCTTTCGGACCATTGTATGCTCCCATGCCTTCTTTAAAAATTTGGTTCATTTCCGGTAAGTGCAAAGCAAAGGCATGCAGTATGTTTTTAACCGACCAAACGAAAATACCCGCATTCCATAAAAAATCGCCACTTTGAATAAATGATTTGGCAATCTCTAAATCGGGTTTTTCGGTAAACGTTTTTACCTTAAACAAACACTCATTGAGCGCTTTGGTGGTGTATTGAATATAGCCATAGCCCGTATCGGGTCTAGAAGGTTTAATGCCCAATGTAATTAAACAATCTTCGGTACTTGCGGTATGTAAAGAATTGATAATAACTTCTTTAAACACATCTTCCTCGAGTATTAAATGGTCTGAGGGAGCAACTACTACCGCCGCATCTGGGTTAATTTGCCGTATTTTATACATGGCATAAGCAATACACGGAGCGGTATTGCGCATTACCGGTTCGGTAATTACCTGTTTAGCTGTAATGCCCGGTAATTGTTCTTTTACTAAATCTAGGTATTGGTCGTTGGTGGCTACGAAAATATTTTCTTGCGGAATAAACTTTGCAAAACGATCGTAAGTGCTTTGAATTAGCGTTTTTCCGGTGCCTAAAATGTCTATAAATTGTTTTGGATGAGCGGTTCTGCTGATAGGCCAAAATCGGCTGCCTACACCACCAGCCATAATTAAAACATAGTAATTCTTCATGTTTGAGAATTAGATAATTCCTTCTTTTAATAAATCGTGTAGATGCACTATGCCGGCATAAGTTCCATTTTCGCTTACCAAAATTTGAGAAATATGAAGGGCTCTCATCTGTTGTAACGCATCTACGGCTAATGCACTTGCATCTATTGTTTTTGGGTCTGTTCCCATAATATCCTTAGCAGTAAAGGCTTCGGAAAATTGCCCCTTTTCTAACATTCTTCGAATATCACCATCGGTAATAACACCCACTAATTTTTCATTTTCTACAACGGCTGCTGCTCCTAATCGGTTTTTAGTAATTTCTAACAATACTTCCTTTACAGGTGTGTTTGAAGTTACTTGCGGTTTTTCATTTTGGGTAGCCAAATCGCCCACTTTCAAGTACAAGCGCTTTCCCAATGCACCACCTGGGTGAAAACGTGCAAAATCGGAACTGGTAAACTCTCTGCTTTCCAACAAACATACTGCCAAAGCATCGCCCATGGCTAACTGGGCGGTGGTGCTGGTAGTGGGTGCTAAATTATGTGGACAAGCCTCTTGAGCCGTGGTGGTATCAAGTACTAAATCTGCATGCTTGGCTAAAAAAGATTGAATATCGCCAACTATGCCAATTAATGTATTCCCAGCTTGTTTTAATAGGGGGGTAAGTACTTTAATTTCGGGAGTATTGCCGCTTTTAGAGATACAAATAACCACATCGTCTTGCTGAATCATGCCTAAATCGCCATGAATGGCATCTGCAGCATGCATAAACACAGCAGGTGTGCCCGTTGAATTGAGCGTAGCAACAATTTTCTGTGCTATAATGGCACTTTTGCCTATACCGGTTATCACAACACGTCCTTTGCTGGTTAAAATGGCATTTACCGATTTTACAAAGTCGATGTTTAGGCGATCGGAAACCTGCTGAATACCTTCAATTTCGAGTTTTAAGGCATTTTTTGCTAGGCTGAGTATATCGTCTCTTTCTTTCAAGTGTAATATTTTTAGAGAATTGCTGATAATTCGACAAATTTATGTTATTTTCATAGTTAATATCATACAAATCTCAATATTTCCCTTTTGGGGCATCCAATGGAGGTAAAAAAGTCATTATTTGACAACTTACAGCATTTCTTTGGCTTTGATAATTTTAAAGGCGAACAGGAAGCAATTATTACGAGTATTTTGCAAAAGCAAGATACCTTTGTGATCATGCCTACTGGTGGCGGTAAGTCTATTTGCTACCAATTACCCGCTCTAATGAGTGAGGGTACGGCCATTGTAATTTCGCCCCTAATTGCTTTAATGAAGAATCAGGTTGACCAATTAAGAGCATTTGGAGGAAATAACCACATTGCCCATTTTCTAAATTCATCGCTCAATAAAACTGAGATTACACAGGTTAAAGAAGATATTTTAAAAGGAGATACCAAACTGCTTTATGTAGCACCCGAATCTTTGGCTAAAGCTGAGAATATGGAGTTCTTGAAACTAATTCCTGTTTCATTTGTAGCGGTTGATGAGGCACATTGTATTTCGGAATGGGGCCACGATTTTAGACCCGAATACCGTAAAATACGTCAAGTAATTAATGCCTTGGGCGAAAATATCCCCATTATTGCCTTAACGGCTACTGCTACGCCTAAAGTGCAGCAAGATATTCAGAAGAACTTACAAATGACTGATGCGGTTTTGTACAAGTCATCGTTTAATAGGCCTAATTTATACTACGAAGTACGTCCAAAGAGAGATGTAGTGAAAGAGATGATTCGCTATATTAAAACCCAGCCCGGAAAATCGGGTATTGTATATTGTTTAAGCCGTAAAAAAGTAGAGGAAATAGCCGAAGCTCTCAAATTAAATGGTATTAAAGCTTTGCCTTATCATGCCGGCTTAGAGCCCAAAACTCGTGCCGATACACAGGATGCTTTTTTAATGGAAGATGTGGATGTGATTGTGGCTACCATTGCTTTTGGTATGGGTATTGATAAACCCGATGTACGTTTTGTAATACACCACGATATTCCGAAAAGTATGGAAGGTTACTACCAAGAAACAGGTAGAGCTGGCAGAGATGGTGGTGAAGGCGTATGTGTAGCTTTTTATTCAGAAAAAGATATTGATAAACTGACCAAGTTTATGAAAGATAAGCCCGTTTCTGAAAGAGAAATTGGCACCCAAATTTTAAAAGAAGTAATAGATTATTCTGAGTCTGCTGTGTGCCGACGTAAGCAAATACTGCATTATTTTGGCGAAAATTTTAATGAAACGGGCTGTAACGGCATGTGTGATAATTGTCGTAACCCCATTCAGCATTTCGATGCCGAAATCCACTTACACAAACTACTTACCTTTATAAATGAGGTAGGTGAAAAATTTGACGATTTATATTACCTAAACGTGATGTTGGGTATCGACAATCAACAAATATCATCTTACAATCATAACCAACACGAATTTTTCGGCTCAGGTAAAGAGGATGGAGAGTTGCTTTGGAAATCGCTTATTCGGCAAGCAGTTTTAAATAATTTCTTGTTTAAGGATATAGATAATTACGGCTTATTAAAGTTTACCAAATTGGGTAAAAACTTCATCGATAATCCACATTCGGTTCGTTTTGTGTTAAACAAACCCATGGAAAGTACCGAGGAAGATAGCGATGAACAAGCCGCACAAGGCACCGCAGCGTTAGATACCGAATTACTTCAACTGCTTAGAGATTTACGTAAGAAAATATCTAAACAGCAAAATTTGCCACCTTTCGTCATTTTTCAAGATCCTTCTTTGGAGGAAATGTGTACACATTACCCTATCAATTTGGAGGAGTTGAAGCAAATATCGGGTGTTGGAAATGGTAAAGCCTCAAAATTTGGTTCCCCCTTCGTATCACTTATTAAGAGCTACGTAGAAGAAAATGATATCGATCGTCCGATTGATTTAGTGATTAAGAGTGCGGCCAATAAATCGGCTTTAAAAGTATCTATTATCCAAAATATTGACCGCCAATTGGCCTTAGAAGATATTGCTTCAGCCAAAGGTTTAAGTTATGGAGATATATTGAACGAAATTGATATGATAGTAAATTCGGGTACCAAGCTGAATTTAAACTATTATATTGATGAAATGATTGATGAAGATAGACAAGACGAAGTTTATGATTATTTTCGCCAAGCAGAAACCGACACCATTGACAATGCCCTAAACGAATTGGGTGAAGAGGATTATACCCGTGAAGAAATTCAGTTAATGCGTATCAAATTTTTATCAGAACTAGGAAATTAAATGACTATTCAGAACATTCCCCAAATCAAATTTACCGACAGTAATAACTTTTTTTTAATGGCCGGACCATGTGCTATTGAAAGCGAAGATATGGCTCTACGTATTGCAGAGCGTATAATTACCATAACCGATAAATTACACATACCCTATATTTTTAAAGGTTCGTACCGTAAAGCCAATCGTTCTAGAGTAGATTCTTTTACGGGTATTGGCGATGAAAAAGCCTTGAAAATATTGGCTAAAGTGAGTAAAGAATTTGGCGTACCAACCGTAACCGATATACACGAAAGTAGCGAAGCTGCCATGGCTGCCGCTTATGTAGATGTATTGCAAATTCCAGCATTTTTATGCCGTCAAACCGATTTATTGATAGCCGCTGCCAAAACCGGAAAGGTAATCAATATTAAAAAAGGTCAATTTTTATCGGCTGGTTCTATGAAATTTGCTGTAGATAAAGTAAAAGATTCGGGGAACCCGAATGTGCTATTAACAGATAGAGGAAACACCTTCGGCTACCAAGATTTAATTGTTGATTTTAGAGGCATTCCGGAAATGCGTGAATTTGGCGTACCGGTTATTATGGATTGCACCCACTCGTTGCAACAACCCAATCAGGGTTCAGGTGTTACAGGCGGCAAACCTGCTTTAATTGAAACCATTGCCAAGGCTGCTATTGCAGTTGGAGCAGATGGCTTATTCATTGAAACCCATCCCGAACCCTCACAAGCCAAATCTGATGGTGCCAATATGTTGCATTTAGATAATTTAGAAACACTATTAACCAAATTGGTTCGTATTCGCGAAGCTATTTTGTAAAACTATATTTCATAAAAAAGCCCCGTTAGTAAAACTAACGGGGCTTTTTGTTTTATAAAATTGGAAATTATACTCTGTAGGTATCTGCTTTCCAGTTTTTAATTTCAAGTTTGATAGCTTTTTCAGATAAGCCTTCTTTAGCTGCTTTTTCAGCTAGTTTCGGAAATTCTGCATCCGAAGCAAAACGCAAACCAACAATCTGACGTATGTTTAATGCACTAGGTAAGGCTTTACCTGTTAATACATAATGTCTAAAATTTTCTTCGGCACGTATTGCTCTATCTTGCGCCTTTAATGAAAAAGAACGGGTAAAAGCGGTAAGAAATACAGCAATCAGAAATAATAAGCAAATTAATGCAGCAGAATAATGCGCTTCTGTATAACCAGAGCGATATAGGTTTACTAGAGAGCCGCCTAAGCCAGCTAATAAAAGAGTTACTAAAACATAATGGTATCCTGGTACCATACGTGCGTGATTTTTGAAGTTTTGTTCCATAATTGGTTTTTTAAGGTATGTTTAAATATTTATGTGTTTGTAAAGAGATTTCCCAGCGGGGATTTTCTTTTACATAATCAATAATTAGAGGCGTAATTTCTGCCGCTTTCGACCATTCGGGCTGAAGGTACAACTTTGTGTTGGGAGAAACGTGCTTTGCATGTTCTTCTGCCCAAACAAAATCCGACGTATTAAATACAATCACCTTTAATTCGCCAGCTACAGGCAAAATATCAGGACGTGGCCCTTTAAATTTCTTCGGCGATAGACAAATCCAATCCCAATGCCCAGAAAGGGGATAGGCCCCTGAAGTTTCTATAAAGGTTTTAATGCCTCGTTTTTGCAACTCGGAGGTTAGGTAGTCTAAATTATACAAAAGAGGCTCCCCACCGGTAATTACAACTGTCTTGCTTGGAAAACGTTCGGCATTTTTTACAATTTGATCAGCGGGAGTTAGTGGGTGTAATTCAGCATCCCAGCTTTCTTTCACATCACACCAATGGCAACCCACATCGCAACCCCCTAAACGAATAAAATAAGCAGCTTTACCGGTATGAAAACCCTCTCCTTGAATGGTATAAAATTCTTCCATTAAGGGCAATAGCGTGCCATCTTCGGGAACCTGTTGAGCCATAATTATGCGTAAATAGTTTTATTGGCTGCCGCTAAGGTATTTTTTAGCAAGCCGATGATGGTTAATAGACCCACACCACCCGGTACTGGAGTTATCCACGAGCATTTTGGAGCTACCTGCTCAAAATCTACATCGCCATATAATTTATAGCCCGATTTGGTAGTTTCAGATACTTCACGGTTCATGCCTACATCAATTACTACCGCTCCAGTTTTTACCATATCGGCGGTAATAAAGTTCTTTTTACCAATGGCAACTACCAAAATATCGGCTTTTTGTGTGTATTCGGCAATGTTGGCGGTTTTACTGTGGCACAGCGTAACGGTGCAATTGCCGGGCTGGCCATTACGTGCCATTAAAATACTCATGGGTAAACCCACAATTTGGCTACGGCCTACAACCACACAATGTTTACCCGCAGTTTCAATGGCATATTCTTCTAAAAGCAGGGTAATACCATAAGGTGTTGCCGGAATAAAGCAAGGCAAATTGCGCTGCATGCGCCCCAAATTAATAGGATGGAAGCCATCCACATCTTTTCGGTAATCAATGGCATCGGTCACCTTTTCGGCATCAATGTGTTTTGGCAGAGGTAATTGCACAATTAACCCGTCTACTTCACCATCGCTATTTAATTTTTCAATTTGAGAGAGTAACTCCGCTTCGGTAACCGTTTCGTTAAAACGGATGAGCGTAGATTGGAAGCCAACGGCTTCGCAATTTTTCATTTTGCTAGCCACGTAAGTTTCACTACCACCATCGTTGCCAACTAAAATGGCTACCAAATGTGGTTTTCGGCCAATTTGTTGACTAACTAGGGCTGCTTCGGCAGCTAATACTAGCTTAAGCTTTTCTGATACCTTTTTTCCGTCGAGTAATTGCATCATACTTAATCGAGTTTTAATACCGCCATAAAGGCCGATTGCGGAATTTCTACATTACCAACTTGGCGCATGCGTTTTTTTCCTTTTTTCTGTTTTTCTAATAATTTACGCTTTCTAGAAATATCGCCACCATAACATTTAGCGGTTACATCTTTACGTAAAGCGCTTATTGTTTCACGGGCAATAACTTTTGCACCAATAGAGGCTTGAATTTTAATTTCAAATTGTTGACGAGGAATCAATTCTTTTAGTTTTTCGCAAATCTTTTTTCCAAACTCGTAGGCATTGCTACGGTGAATTAGTGATGAAAGTGCATCAACCGGCTCCTCATTCAATAACATGTCTAAGCGCACCAAATCCGATTTTCGGTAACCAGTTTGGTGGTAATCGAAAGAAGCGTAGCCCTTCGAAATGGTTTTTAAACGG
>Ga0102870_1000827_pt1 | contig 10802 bp, 7 predicted proteins | sample Colrivmet1546B02_FD_78442 | JGI IMG/M metagenome (GOLD analysis project Ga0102870, IMG submission 78442) | Estuarine microbial communities from the Columbia River estuary - metaG 1546B-02 | ecosystem: Environmental > Aquatic > Marine > Intertidal zone > Estuary | place: USA: Columbia River...
AATGCCGTTCAAGAGCAAACAACAAGTGAAATTCCTGTACAGCCAGAAGCCAGAGTTGGCGGAGAAGTGGCGCAAGGAAAACCCGAAGCAGGACCTCAAGAAGTTACCCAAGAAGGTGGCCAAGCCCAAGAAATAGTTCAGTCAGAAGAAAGGCAGAGCCTTATAGACGCATATGTTCAGGAGGAGACTAATGTTATAAATGAAACATACGTTGGAGTACCTCAAGAAGAAAAACAAGCAGCTCTAGATAAATTAGCAGCAGACCCTATTTCATACGCTAGAGAAAAAGAAGGAATGCCAAGGGCAGATAGATTTATAAATTCACTAGAGCAAGCACCTGCTGTGCAAGAAGTTGGATATAGATCTGGTGATTTAGTAAATAAAGCAGAAACAAAAGGGAAGTTCGAAGGCGGCGATAGAAGCACTGGACATTTTGGCACCGGGTTTTATTTCTTTGGAACTAAAGATAAGGCAGATCAGTATGATGGTAGAAATACCAATCCTATTGATTTAAGTGGATATAATTTAGCTAAAGGAACTATTGAGCTTCATGATGCTCTAAAGGATATAAATAATTTGTCTATAGGTAGAAATAAGAACGAACAAGACTTAAAATATAAGATTGAATCGTTATTAAACTATCTTGGCAAATCAGAAGTACTACCAATAGGTAGAAATTCATCTGATCAAGAACTTGAGGCTTATACCAAAAGTGTTACTGAACAAGATCAAAAAATACAATCAATCATAAGCGAAATAAATAAAAGCGATGTTGATTCTCCATCAACGGTAGTTATGAAAGCTTTAGGTTTTGATGGTATCGATTCAAGGGGCACAGAATTGGATAATGCACAGTATGGTAGTGTAATATATTCATTAAAAGATGAAAATATAGCAAAAGATAACCAAAAAGAAACTAACTTTGTACAAAATGAAAAAGGAAACATACAATCCGAACGAACCGGAGACGGAAGAACAGCACGGCCTGCAATCAGCAAAAATGCGCCTCTCGAAGGTGCTCCAACAATCCAAGGGGCAACCGGACCAGACCCAGGACTTGTATCAGTTGCTGAAAAATATGCAGATGAAAACGATATTGATCTCAAAAGACAAGGAGAGTACGTCGAATTAGACGAACAAAGAGCTAAGAGAATAGCCGACGCCTACGAGCAGATGGCTGACGATCCTCAAAATCCAAAAGTTAAAGAGGCGTATGCTGAATTAATAAAACAAACTAAGGCTCAATATCAAGCGCTGATAGATGCTGGTTATAAGTTTTGGTTTATTGATGTAAAGAATCCCGAGAATATTGATTACATATCATCTCCGTATAATGCTATGCGTGATTTGCGCCAAAACAAACAGATGGGTGTTTTCCCAACAGAACAAGGTTTTGGTTCAAATGAAGATATGGATGTGTCTAAAAATCCTTTATTGGAGGACACAGGAATCATGTGGCCATCAGGTGGACTAGATGGAGAAATGAAAATTGTTACAGCAAATGATTTATTTAGAGCTGTACATGACACATTTGGGCATGGGCTTGAGGGCGCTGGTTTTAGAGCAAGAGGAGAAGAGAATGCATGGCAAGCTCATTCAAGATTGTACACAGGAAGTGCTATAGGTGCTATGACGAGTGAAACAAGAGGTCAAAAGTCTTGGGTAAACTACGGGCCTAAAGGAGAGCAAAATAGAACTGCGAGTGGTGAAGATACCATTTTTGCTGATCAAAAAGTAGGTCTAATGCCTGAGTGGACATGGACCGAAGGACGTGCAGGTGATATGGAGGAAGATATTCTACAAGCAGACACCAAAGATGCGACCAATCTACAGAAAGCACTTGATGCTTTGGATAAGATTGAGAAGGACCTTGATCAGTTTGGTAAAGAGACTCTTGGTGTAAACATTCCAGTTGCTTTAGCTAAGACAATTGTAAAGGCTGTTAAAGCACTCGTGCAGGCCGGTGTAACACTTGAACAAGCTATCAAACAAATTGCCGCTGAGTATAATCTATCTGACAGAGATGTAAAATCATTACTCACTCCTACGAAAGTATCTGAGATTGACGTAAATGAAGTTAGGGCTAAGGCTAGACCTGGTAAACGTATATCGAAAGGACTTTCAGTTAAAACAGTTGACCGTAAAAAGGTTATCGAAGAGACTGAAGACTTATCCATCGAATACGTTAAGAAAAATGCACCAAAGGCATTTGTCTCTAACGCAAATATTATTGCCAAGTATCCACTAGTTGCTGGTAAGAAGAAATTCAAAACAGCCACAACAGTTGAGCAAGCTCAAGAGATATATGATGTATTTGTTAGAGAAGTGGCTGACAATCTTAACTACTTAATGGCTGAATTTAAGCCAGAGTATAGGGAGATATCAACTCTTTGGTATGATGGTGCCAATGCTATAGCAAATGATTTTGCTGCGCAATTTGGCGTATCAGCAGAGCAAGCAGCAGGCATTATTGCCGCGATGTCTCCTCAAAAAGACTGGTATCAGAACGTTCGTTTAGCTGAAATGGTATTGATGGCCTACAAAGATAACCCAGTCATGACGAAAGAAATGGTTGATTATCAGAAGGGTGTAAATAAGAAAGGCCTTTATGATGGAGCTAAGTCAGCTGGAAAAAAATTAAAATTAGCACAAAAAGAATACAGCGAATCTAGAACTAAAGCCAATAAAGAAGCACTTGAAGAAGCTAAAGTTAAATTACAAGAAGCTATTGAAAAAGCTGACGCTGTAATAACTATGCTTAATAAATATATAGGCAAGAATTTAAATGATGTTCCTGCTGCTGTTCAGCCATATATGGTTAGAACATACCATGAGGTAAACACTACTAAAGACTACAACATTGTAGCTCCTGATGGTAGTGTTCAAGGTGTTGCTAAAAAGAACAACGGAGCAAAAGCTAAGGTTGCTTGGGGATCTTATAGTGAGATTGGAAAAGCTGTCGCGATTAAAAATGACGGTAGCCAGGAGAACATCACAAGATCTTTAGGTGAGATGCATAAGATCAGGAACTTCTATAACAACATCATTGATCCAATGAGTAATGATGGTGATGTTACTATGGATACTCATGCGATTGCAGCAGCATTATTGTTACCTTTATCTGGAAAATCTACCCAAGTAGGTCAGAACTTTGGTACCAAAACCGCAAACTCCGCACCACTTGGTATTAAAGGTTTGTACTATGCTTATGCAGACGCATACGCATTAGCCGCCAAAGAAGCCGGTCTATTGCCAAGACAAGTACAAAGTATTACCTGGGAGGCTGTACGTGGTTTATATACAGACACATTTAAAGGAAATAAAGCTCAAGTAGCAAAAATTAATAACATTTGGAAAGACTATCAAGATGGAAAAATTACAATCGATGAAGCAAGAGAACAAGCCAAAGAATCAGCCGGTGGAATCAAAGATCCAACCTGGGCAGGACCTGTTCAGACAGAGTCTGGAGATGGCGCTGGGGCGCAAGGTGTCGAAGGAAGAGGAGATGGAAATGAACGAGATACTGTCGGGGGGACCGATGGAGGAGGAATTCTAACTGCCGACACTAAAAATCCTACAGTATTAAAAAGAGTAGAAAACGCCCTGAACAAAGCTGACGATGATTTAGCCAAGTTTGGAAGAGAAACACTTGGTATCAATATACCTGTGGCTACAATGAGAGCTATTATCAAGCTTGCTAAAGTATTGGTTAAGACCGGTATAACTTTACAAGATGCAATCATTCAAGCTGCTGAGCAGAAGAATGTATCCAAAAAAGATGCATTGAACGCTATCAAGTTCATGGTTGAGACGATCAACAAGCCAGTTGAAAAAGTTACTGTAAACAAAGTCACTGCTTTAAAAGATCAAATAAGATTAGAAGCTCGTGCTGCTAGAGAAGGCGCTAAGTCTGTTTCTCAAGCAGTTAAAGCTATTACTGCTTTCTTTAAAGATAAAGCAAACCAAGTTAATCTTACTAGAGCTGAACTAAAGTCTGTAATCAACATCATATCATCAGTTAAAGACCAAAAAACTTTGGACGCTGCTGCTGATAAAATCTACAAAATAGTATCATCTGCTAAGTCTGATGTAATAGAGGTTAATCAAATGCAAGCACTCAAGTCGCAAATTAGACTTGAAGCCAAGGCCGCTCGTGAAGCTAAGGGTGATCTGAATTCCAAAAGAAAAGCTCTTGCAGCTGCCATCACCGGCATGGTAAGACAGGGCAAGATTACAGCCGTTCAGGCCAGAAGCATCATCAATAAGGTAAGCAGAGTTAACCTTGACAACCCTGTGATGGTTGATAGATTGATCAGCTATGCAGAAAGAGTGTTCGATAGAGCTGACTACCAAGAGACATTAAGTAAGGCAGCCAAGATCAGAAAGTCAATCAAAAAAGCCATGAAGTCAAAAGACTTACAGGCTGAGGTTGCTGGTATGGCTAAAAAGTTCTCTGGTGTTGATCCGTTTATGGTTGAGGATATTGACCAGTATATCGAGAATGCAGAGAAGGTGCTTAATGCTGTTCGTCCTGTCAGAGAAACAGAGGTTCCACTTCGTCAAGCTGCTGACATTGAAGCTATTAGCGAGTACACAACAGCTCAGGTTGAACGCCAAGAAGCGAATAAAAAAGCTGAATTACTTGCACTAAATAAGTACTTGGTTGAAGCAGGAATCATTACTGACGACATGACTGCTAAGGAGATCCAAGAGATGATCGACATCATTGCAGCTGAAGAATATGAAGTTGAAAACGCTGACAAGAAGCTTAACTTTTTGAAAAATCGTTTTGATTTTATGGCTGGTGTGATAGAAGAGATGATTGTGAACAATAAAGATATCTTCACAGACGAAGCACTTGATTTAACGCAAAACCAAAGAGATTTGATGCGTGAGGTTCTTAAGTTCGACATCGATAAGTTGTCAGTTAAGCAAGCCGCTCAAGTTCTCGAGGCGATGGATAACTTCATCAACAATGGAATCACTAGTGGTCTTGAGGCTGTGGTAAAAGGATACATTGGAAATGATAACGCCAATAAACTAGCTGCATCTGGCCTTAAGTCAAGACCGCTCAAAATGTATTGGAATAAAGCTGTTGGTCGTTTCTTTGGTGAGCAGTTCGTTTCATTGCCATTGCTCATTGAGAGAATGTTTCCAGGAATGAAGAAGGGTCTTAAGCTTATGTCAGAGATGGGGCTTACTGATGTAATCAGAGGAGCATCTAAAGCTGACAGAGAGCATAAAATGATCGCAAAAGACTATACTAGTCAGGAGTTCTATAAAGGTAAGGGATTCATGAAGGCTGAGAATGTATACGAGAGAGGTATGATTGCCTTCTTAAGTAGAAATTTAGCTGGAACCAAAACAGAGATGCGTAACGAATTCTTACGTCGTATCAAGATGGTTGAGGAGTCCATCAATGCATTGATGAATGGATCAGAGACAGAGAGAAAAATGGGTGAGGCTTATCAGCAGGTTTTTGATAAGTTAAAAGTAAACAGCCAGGATCTTGATGTCATTAAAGCAAATGCTGAGCAAATGAATATTGATGCTGTTAACTGGATGACGCAGCAATGGGCTGAGAAGTACAGCGACCTATCTGACATTAGTTTATCTGTATACAACGCAATACTTGGAAGTGATACTAGCTATACCCCTGATAGATATAAAGGACTTGATGAGTCTGACATCGAGTTAGATGAAAATTTACTACAGAAAGGCAGCGCGTTTATGGCTGGTCTTGAGTACACTGACAAGAATAAGTCAGGTGTATTGATCGAAACAACTAGACCAAAGGCTTTGCCGAAAGGACGTTTTGTTAGCCTTGACTTTGACGTCAATAACTTCTCTAGTCTTAAGGGTGCCATGATTGATATTGAAACAGCTCCTGCTATTCGTCAGGTCGATGGATTTATTAAGTCAGATGGATACAAGAAAATTGTCAACGGTGACGACAGAAAAATTCTTACTCGTCGTATCAACAACTACATCATTGCTGTTAAAGGAAAGACTGCCTTTAACCGTGATAGTATGAGATCAGTTGAGAGAGTAGCTAACTTCTTAGGTAGCCTTGGTGTTGGTAAAGCATTAGGTGGATTCGATCAAACAATCAAGCAGACCGCTCCAGTTATCATCAACACCTTAATTAATGCCGGTCGCTTTGATGGCCTTAACCTTGAGATGAATGCAGCTATCAACCGATCAGGTATGCCAATTGCTAATCGTGGTATTGAGGCTATATCAGGTGTTGAGTCTGTTGATGCATTGATTGACAAGAAGGGTGCAACGGCAGCTGAGATAGGTAAGGCCATTGAGAAGGTTAGTCAGATGTACATGAAAGCCTTATTGTCTAAACCAGACGTATGGGTTGCTCGATCGTCGTTTATTTCTTACTACAAGAATTACTTAAAGACAAACGGAATGTCAACTGACATTGACTGGCAAACACATGAATGGAATCAAGAGGCCATGAACTACGCACAGATGATGGTTGACCGTCAACAAAACATCTCAGATGAGAAGCTGGCTGGTTCATTTATGAACTCTCCTGATCCGTGGAAAAGCGTCACAAGAAAAGTTATACTTCCATTTGCTACGTTCATCATCAACCAGAAGAACCGTATGCATAATGACTTGATTGCTTTGTTCGGTGTAGGTGCTGAAACATCTTCAGAGGATAAAAAGAAGGCAGCTAGATCATTAGTTGGATTAAGTGCTGAGATGTTAGCATACCAAAGCATAGCTTACTTTATTAAGACGATGGTATACGATCAACTTGCAGCCTATATTACAGGTGAAGACGATGAGGAAGAAAAAAAAGAACGCTCATTCCTTGGTATTAAAATGACCAAGAAGGAATGGAACGCGACTAAGTTCCCTGTTAAGAGTTTAGTGTCTGATGTTATATCTCCATTTCCATTATTTGACGACGCTGTAGTATTTGGTTTTGATGAGTTGATGAGCAACTTCCCAATGATATCAAAAGAAGATATCGATAAAGCTATTCAAGATCAAAACGATGCAAGAGCGCTTAAAGGTCAGGACCCAATGGACGCTGAGCAAGAAGCTAATCTTATTAAGAATCTTAAAGACAAGAACACATACGCTGTGACATTCCAAAAAGAAAGCTTAGGTCGTCAGTATGGTGTGCCTGGAATCGCATTTGACACATACACTGAGCTTGCTGATATGGCACAACTAGCCTACACAGGTGAGTTTGAGGATGACATGGGATTTGGTCCAAAGAAAAAGTACATCAGTAAGAAAGACCAAGAGCTTGTCAAGTGGACATTGCTACCAATGGTACTATACTCAACAGGACTTGTACCTAAAGATGCTGGTGTGGTATCAAGAAAGGTTGTAGCTACAGTTAAGAAGAGATCAATTAGTGAGACTAAGTTTAAGAACACTAGTGAGTTAAAGACTGAGCTTGGCCGTAAGCCAAAAGATTGGGAGGAAAGCTTGGTGATGAATACCACCAAGAAGGTGCCTACGCTTGTGGAGGCTATTAAATTTGCCGAAAGATTTGGCGGCCTAACAGAAAGTCAAGGCAAAGAATACGCCAAACTAATAGAGCTTACCGGTGATTATGGTTACCTAGACTTGAAGAGAATTCAAGACGGTGAGACGGCTGATCAGATATTAAAGAAGTAAGGCATAACAACCTTACGATTGGAATCAAGGTCGATCTGGAAGAACACAAATCCTGATCGGCCCTTCTTAAAGTTGGTCTGAACCCACTCTGAACTTGGCGAGAATGCCGGGTAGTTAAAGTAGTGAAACTCATCAGACGAGCTGTAGTCAAACAGCATTTGGTGTGAGTCGCCTTTACTGAACTCAACAAAGTCGCATGACCTTATGTCTTGGGCGTGTCTAATGTACTGAGATATTTTCTCAACACTTCTTGGATCAAGTTGGACCTTGAAGCCGAACTTAAGGTTGCGAGAGTCTTTGCCATGGCTGATGATAAACCCATGTCTTCCTATTATGTAGTGGTTTATAAAACGCTTGTGGTTGATGACGTGTACATTGCTATACTTACGATCAACGACATGCTTAAATGCTGAGTTAACAATATATCCGAAGGCACCTGAGTGGTTGTCCTCACAGATGTTGTTACACATGATGTTCCTATATTGAGGCGATAGATAATCAATAAGTAATATCTTAGCTTTAAGACCTGACTCGAATGCTTCTTCGTTTGTCATGTTCTGTGGAAGCTTATGACCCTTGCGAGTTGTCTCACCATCCCAACCATCCATAAAGTCTCCTAGATCGTCTATAACAAGGCTATCTGACGACTTATTGGCTAACACGAACTCTGCCATCTCCTTGACTCTTTTAATGAGCTCAGACTCGTTCCATTCAGCTGCATACAATGCCAATCCCTTACGACTAGCATCCATACCTACGTGGACGTCAGTCCATACCAAACGATCGATTGTCTTGCCTGGCTTCCAATCTCCCTTAGGTACTGGCGCCTTACCTTCAATGCACTTCGATATGATCGACTCGTAGTCAATCTGATCTACTCGGTAGGATGGGTTCTTTATAAAAAGAGATGCCTGTTTGGTCTTAAGCCAAAGATATGGGACGTTTGATGGTGCGACCTGAACGTCTTCGCATGCATCCTTTACACCTTTGTTGTTGTGTTTAGTTACAGCACGAGACACATAGACACGCATTGTTTCTATGTTGGTTGTAAGATTGTTCTCTGAGATTAGTTGTCTGGCTATATCAGCCTTTGTCATTCCCGAGTTGAGTAGCTCGAGAATTCTGTCCATATACTGTTTCATCGTAATGGGATTTATGCAGATCCCTTAGGACCATGATTAAATTTTGGATGGTTGGGATGAGGGCGTCGTAGTCTTCATCCATGAGGTGCTCATAGATGCTATCAGTAAGCTCATTGATTTCGAGCATAACTGAGTTGACATAGTTGACGTTCTGCATTACGCGAGCTAATGTACAAATAAATTAGACAATGTAGTTGAATGTTGATAAATATTTTATTGGATTTACTTGGTAAGTTATCCGATATTTATTAATGTTTTCCTTCTTAATGTTCTTAGCTATGAAGTAATCACTAACGACTGATCCATCTTCTCTGAATCCAACTGGCCATTTTTCTAGTACTCTATTTATAGGGTATAGTCTGGTTCCACTCTTCAGCGGCATAGCCTTTATCGTTATATTTGTTACGTATACTCCTGGCTTCATAGGTCACTAAATTTTAATCCGTAGTTCAGAGCAAACCAAGACATCTGTTTCTTGGATGCTTCTTTTCTTAATCTAAGATTCTTGCGTAGGTATGCAGCTCCCCACTCTATCCACTGCTCGTGCTGAGCAACTGTCATCGTCCAATCAGTGTACCACGCATCTTTACGGGCCTTGATGTCGTCATACGTCACCTCGTGACCTGCAAGCTCAAACATCTTATTGATGAGGTCCTGTACTGCTTTTTCTTGTTTTGTCATTTCTATTTAATTTATGTGGCAAAAATTACCCCCTATACTTTCTAATGATGTCAAAAGTTCGGTTTAAATCCGAATCTAGATGTGGCTTGTCTCCGAGTCTGACAGGATACCAAGCGATGGTGTATCCGTGGTTAGCATTGTAGTCTATTTCTCTTACACGATTACCATTGACACTCTTAAGATATATCCAAGGTACGTTTCCCTCAAGCTCCAACTCGATGCCAATCTTTCTCATCCTGTTGATGAATATCTGTATCTCGTTCATCTTATTCTGATTTATCGTAACTATCCATATTCATCAACTCAATGATGCTTTCCTTTTGATGTTCTTTAAACTTTCTGTATGCAATCTCATTTCGGATTAGCTCCATGTGCCAATCTGCACCACCGTAGTCTAAGCAGGCCTCCAAGTGGTCATCCTCCATGTCGCAGAGTGGTATCCACTTTAGTGGTTGCTTACCATCCACACCACGGCTCCCTCTTGTTGCGTACTTACGCACTAGCTCGTAGTCATCGTCAGCGTATACGGTAATGAGCTCAATCTTTCTCATGTTCTTAGCACCGTATCTGAGATAGGCAGTTCCTCCATCAACCATAGCCTCGTTAGGACATTCACAGATCTTGTAGTCATGTCGGTGGTAGCTAATAATGGTCTCGTTGCATTCTAAGCAGGTCACTGAGTTGTAAACTATTTGTTTGTCCATGTCAATTCGTATTTTGAGTTCTTTGTTTGAAATATAATATATCGGTCACCTTGCTCGATTATATCGGTCACGGGGGTAGTCTGCCAAGTAAAATACTGATTAAATGGTGACATAAGTAATGAACGACCAACTGCAGGATCTGCATACGTCTCGCTAAACTTACCATTCTCATCCCACTCTATCCATAGGATGTCTTCAGATTGATTAATTAGACCATCGTGCTGTCTAACTAACTTATAGTTAGGCTTTCCTTGTAGAAGTAAATCTAAAATGTCTTGATTAATCTTAACTTGCTCTATCTTACTCATATTACTTGTTTTAAAATAACCCCGGCAACGTATCACCGGGGGGTCCTCGGTGTTCACCTAAGTGAGCAGTCGAGTGGAGTACGGTTTAATCGAGTTACTCACTCAATAACTTGCACCGCTGGAGTACGGTTTAATCGGTTTACTCAACCAATAACTTGCACCGCTAGTGTGGTCAAGGCCCGATTCGAACGGGCATGGAGCTTATCCCTCTTTTCTACTTCTAGGTATGCTGATTAAGTCGACCTCACAGCATAAAACCTATTTTTCGTCTATTAGCGTCTACCATTCCGCCACCTGACCATGTCCACCCGACT
>Ga0102870_1000840_pt1 | contig 10733 bp, 10 predicted proteins | sample Colrivmet1546B02_FD_78442 | JGI IMG/M metagenome (GOLD analysis project Ga0102870, IMG submission 78442) | Estuarine microbial communities from the Columbia River estuary - metaG 1546B-02 | ecosystem: Environmental > Aquatic > Marine > Intertidal zone > Estuary | place: USA: Columbia River...
ATGAAGGTACTATCTTTTTAAATAGCGATCTTGACTACCTGGTGGATATGAGTGCGGCTTCAAAACACAAAATCACTTACGGTTCTCAAGACGCCAATTATATAGCAAAACCCATCATGACGAATACGTTTATTGGCGCTGCAATATTGAATAAAGATGCGGAAACCATTATCCATTCTAATTTAGTAGGCGCTTACAATTTTCCAAATATACTTGCTGCCGTATGCATCGGCATGCATTTTGGCATTAAAATAGATACCATAAAAGAGGCCATAGAAAACTATCAACCCGATAATAGCAGATCTCAATTAACAAAGAAAGGAACAAATACGATCATACTAGATGCCTACAATGCCAATCCGAGTAGTATGAAAGTAGCCTTAGAGAACTTCGCTTCTATGCCCTACGAACATAAAATAGTTTGGCTTGGTGCAATGAAAGAAATGGGTAAAGATGCACATAAAGAACATCAACAACTTATTGCGTTATTAAACGCACATCCATGGGAACAAGTAATTTTAGTTGGAAAAGAATTTGAAACAACCACACATCCGTATTTATGGTTTGAAAATACTGCAATGGCTGAAGATTACATAAAAAAGCAAGTAATAGAAAATAAGACAATCCTAATTAAAGGATCTAGAGCTAGTAAAATGGAATTATTATTCGAGGCTATCGCCTGATGCTAATGCAGAATCAATTTTATTGCTGATTTCTACTATTTGATTCAACGCTATTGGATTGTGATTAGGCTCTATAGCCGTATCTGCAGCATACATCAATAATACCATGGCTATAAAGTCTTGATCGTCTTTACCAGCGTATGCATTACGCATTTCCATTACTTTTTCATCAGCAACCTTTACTGCTTTACGAACAAGCTCTTCCTCGCTTGGGTTAATTTTAATACGGTAACTTCTACCTGATATCCATACATTAATGGTAATCATTTCTTCCATAATTAATCTGTTTTTACTTCTTTAGGAAGTGTGAGTAAACGCTTTTGAAAAAATAATAAAGTTAAAACGCCAATAGATATCGATGCATCTGCAATATTAAATACCGGTTCAAAAAAACGAATAGTGTAGGCGCCAATAAAAGGAGTTGACGATGGCAAGGTCCATTCTATCAGAGGAAAATAAAGCATGTCTACTACTCTACCATAAAATAAATTAGCATAGCCCTTTCCCCAAGGCACCCATTGTGCTAAACAAAAACCACTCTCTGAAAACAACTTACCATAAAATATAGAATCGATTAAATTACCAAATGCTCCGGCCAAAATAAGGGCTGCACAAATCAACGTAGCATTTTTAAATCCTTTTTTGATCATTACGTTTAAATAATAAAAACCAAAACCAACAGCTACTAATCTAAAAAGAGTTAGAACCAATTTTGCAATAGAGGCATCACCAAATTTCATACCAAAAGCCATGCCTTCATTTTCTATGAAATGTAACCTAAACCAAGAGCCCAATAGCGCTACTTCTTGTCCGTAATAGAAATGTGTTTTGATATAAATCTTCAAACACTGATCTACTAATAAAATAAAAATGATTAAAATAAGGAGCTTACTATATTTCACAAGTATTATGATTTTGGTAATTGATGAAGGTATTGTAAAAGCGTTTGTCCAACTGCTTTAAGGGTACTTTTACTAATACGGTTTAAATTATCTTGTTGGGTATGCCAATGCGAAGCAAATCCGGTCTTTTGTAAATGAATAATATCAATCGTAGGAATACCGGCAAGTGTATTTACAAAGAAATGATCATCGGTAATATTCCCTGCATCTTCATATACAAAATAAGAACTGTAGCCTGCATCTGCTGCCGCTTGCCATACCTTTGTTACTACACTTGAAGCATACTGCATAGAATAAGCTTCTTGAGGGAAGCGCGCATTGCTAGCGCCAACCATATCTAATAAAATTCCTGCTTCAGCTTTGTAATGCTCCACATGCGGATGTTTTGCCCAATACTGAGTGCCTAATCCGTAAGAATCCTCACCCCACTCTGTTTTCCCATAGTCTTCTGCATCAACTAACAAGATATCTACTCAATAGTCACTTGGCAATGGATGCTCCTTCAATGCTTTTGCTAAGGCTAATAATACACCAACTCCACTCGCTCCATCATCTGCAGCTAATATGGGTGTTTCTTGATTTACGGGATCTTCATCCGACCATTTCCTAGAGTCCCAATGCGCTAACAACAATATACGCTTACTGGCTTTAGGGCGAATAGCACCAATGATATTGATACAGGGTAACGAGGTCCCATCTCCAGCTTTTACACTAACCGACTGCGTAAATATCGTATCTACAAAAGAACCCAATGTTTTTTGGAGATAGTCTGCGCATTTTTTTTGCCCTTCACTTCCTGGATAGCGCGGACCAATCAACACTTGTTGTTCTATAAATGAGTAAGCCAACTGCTCATCGAAAGGGGGTGCTGTAGCAACAGGTGTATTAGTTGGCGTAGCATCCGTCTGCTTTTCAGCATCATCTGAATTACAAGAAATAAGAATGGAGATAATAATAATGGAGAACAACTTGTTGATATGCCTATTCATAACTTTTTATTTAACACTCTTTTCAATAACTTGATAAACTTCTTTTGTTGCAGCAGCATCATGAACAAAGGCAACAATCTTACAATTAGATGGATTCCATTTTGCTGGCAAAGTATATAAAATAGTTTTTTCAAAAACTAAACCAGCAGCTTTAGTCGTTAAAGAATCTAAAACAGAAGCCCCTCCTACCGGTGTAATCACATCTCTTAATACATGCTTAAACGTGTAGGAAGAATCTATGTAAGTAGGATACTCTTGTGCATCTACTAAATTATTTTCATAAATAGCCAAGCTTATATTATGTTTCGTTGAAAGTGCACTTGTATACTTTAAGGTCGTTTTAATAATAGCTTCTCGGGTAGCATCGTCATAGCTTACAGATAATTGCATATTAATTGGAGTAGCTACCGATAATCTCGCTTGTACATTACTCGACCATAGGGTACGAGCAGTTAAAATTGCACCACCAAACATTTTTCTATCTACTGCAGCAATTGGTAAAAACTGAATGCCGCCCAACAAAGTTGACAACTCTGTAGCATCTGCTATTCTAAAATCTGCCTTAGTTAAGTCTTTTAATGGCTCTGTCTGAGCTTGACCAAAAGGATAATAGCCTATTGCAATAACTCTTGAAGGATTAGCATTTTGAATAGTAGCTACAATATTATGACCATCTGGACAATTAGGGCACTTAACGCCTGTGAATTCTTCTATCAATACATTCTTTAATTGGGCATTCTCCACTGGTGCCATATAAAACGTATCCTTTGCTTGCACTTTACTAAAATCAATAGCCGGACCAATTTCTTTGGTACATGCACTAAATAAAACAATAACACTTAAAGGAATAAAAAAAGCGAATTTCATTGACGTAAACATTTATACGAAGTTAATAAATTCTAATAGCTTTAAAACAATTTATACTCAAAAAGCAAGGAATGCAGTCTGTAAATTGAAAAAGGGTTAACTTTACGCTTTAAATACCTAAAATTAGCATGGAAGAAAGTAAACGCCAGAAGCAGGTTGCACGATTAGTGCATGATGAGATGAATGAAATATTTCAAAAAGAAGGCCTTACCATGTTTGAAGGAGGCATGGTCTCTATTGCCAAAGTAATAGTTACCCCAGATTTGCTAGAAGCGCGCTTTTATTTGAGCTTATTTCAAGTACCCGATACTGCTAAATTTTTACAAGTCATTAAAGAACAAAAAAGCGTTCTTCGTCACGCCCTTGGTATTAAAGTTAAAAATCAATTACGAAGAGTACCTGATCTTCAATTTTTCCTAGATGATACTCTAGATTACGTTTTCAAAATGGAAGCTATATTTAAACAAATTGAAGAAGAAAAAATAGCACGCGAAGCAGCTAAAAAAAAGGAAGGCTAAATGAGCAAATGGAGCTTATACGGACTAATAGCAAAACGTTATCTATTTAGTTTGCGAAAGCAAACAGCTGTTAGTATTTTATCCAAGATAAGCATGGGAGCACTGGTAGTGAGTACTGCCGCTATGATTCTGCTCTTTTCTGTTTTTAACGGTTTTGAATCCCTTGTAAAAAACCTTTACGCTACCTTCTATCCCGATATTAAGATTACTGCTGCACAAGGTAAATTCTTTTCCTATTCGCCTCAACTGCTTCAGCAAATTCAACAAACAAAAGGCATTCAATTCATCAGTACCTGCATAGAAGACAATGCTTTAGTGAGCAATGGTGAAACACAAATTATTGCAAGCGTAAAAGGTATTGATTCGCATTTTTTTAAGGTCAATAATTTTAATAAAGAGTATATCATAGCAGGTAATCATCAATTGAATTCAAATTCCAATAATGCACTCTATCCATCCGCTATAATTGGCAATGGCATTGCCAATAAATTAGGTATAGATGTACTCAATAATTTTTCAAGCTTAGAATTGATTTATCCAAATGCAAAAAACGACTTGCTTCAAGTGCAAGATGCTAATGCCTTTCAGCGACAATATGTAAAACCCGATGGGGCATTTAGCATACAAGACGAATTTGATAATGCCTATGTATTAGTTCCTCTTACTACTGCACAAACCCTAATGAACCAAGAGGAACAAATCAGTAGTTTAGAAATCAAAATTAGTAACGATGTAGGCGCTGCTGCTATTAAAAAAACATTACAGCAACAATTAGGCAATACCTATACCATTGCCACTCGATATGAGCAAAATAAAACGCTGTATGGCATTATGCAAAGTGAGAAATGGATTGTTTTTGCATTACTTACCCTAATCTTAGTCATCGCTTCTTTCAATCTTACCGGCGCCCTTTCTATGTTGGTTTTAGAAAAACAAAAAGACTTATCCATGCTTCGCAGCATGGGACTTAAGGGCATAGAAATTCAAACTATTGTTTTGCTTGAAGGATTACTCTGGTCTTTTGTAGGATGTAGTTTGGGTTTATTATTAGGCGGACTAATAGCTTGGGGACAACAACAATTTGGTTGGGTGAAATTGGAAGGCTCATTCATTATCCAATCTTATCCGGTACAATTTGTAATGAGCGATGTAGTACTCATCTTCGTTACCGTATTGTCCGTAGGCGCCATCGCTTCATTAATACCTGCTATTAAAAGCAGCAAACAGACAGCGCCTAACCAATTAAAATCTTAATTACATTCTCGACGGCACTTCAATGCCTAATAAGGACATACCTTTTTTGAGCGTATGCGCAGTTTGTATAATGAGGTATAATCTAAATTGTTTTTGCGCTTCTGTATCGGCATGTGCAATGCTATGCGCATCGTAAAAAGTATTAAATGCTTGCGCCAATTGGAAACAATAATTAGCTACCAAAGATGGATTATATTCATTTGCAGCTGCAGCTAGAAGTCCATCATATTGCTCTAATAATAACACTACTTGTTTTTCTGCTTTAGCTAATGAAGCTAATGATAAAACAGCTTCCTTATTGAGTTGAGGTGCATAATATGCAACACCCTCTTTACGAAGGATAGAGCAAATACGTGCATGTGCATATTGAATAAAAGTAGCCGTATAGCCATGTAAATCAATCGACTCTTTAGGGTCGAAAATCATTTTCTTTTTAGGATCTACACGCAACAAATAAAATTTCAATGCACCTAAACCAATTTGTTTGTACAACGTAGCCAATTCATCTTCTGTAAATCCACTTGTCTTACCAGCTTCCTCAGTTTGCTTTTGTGCTAGCGCAATCATTTCATCAATCATATCATCTGCATCAACTACCGTTCCCTCTCTACTTTTCATTCTACCACTTGGCAATTCAACCATACCATAGGATAGATGGAAAATACCATCTGCACAAGGTTCTCCCAATTTAGATAAGATTAATTTAAGCACTTGCATATGATAGTTTTGCTCATCTGCAATAACATAAATAGATTGATTTAACTGATGTTCATCGTATTTTAACTTAGCCGTACCAATATCTTGTGTAATATACACAGCAGTACCATCTCCTCTTAATAACAATTTTTGATCAAGCCCATCATCGGTCAAGTCTATCCAAACCGAGTTATCTTCTTTTTTGAATAATACTCCTTTTTTCAAACCCTCTTCTATGATGGCCTTACCTAGCAAATAGGTATTGCTTTCATAATAATATTGATCGAAACTAATACCTAAGCGTTCATAAGTAGCTTTAAATCCTTCGTAAACCCAATCGTTCATTTGTTTCCACAAAGCACGAGTATCAGCATCGTCTTGTTCCCATTTCAAGAGTAATGCTTGGGCTTCTAATAAAATGGGAGCTTGCTTTTCTGCTAGCGCTACTTCCATTCCCGAAGCCATCAATTGCGCTACTTCTTCTTTATATATATCATTAAACTTCACATAATAATCGCCCACTAAGTGATCTCCTTTAATACCTGTACTGGCTGGCGTAGCTTGATTGGCATAACGCATCCAAGCAATCATAGATTTACAAATATGAATACCGCGATCATTAATTAAATTAGCTTTTACCACTTCATGCCCTTGCGTTTTAAGAATTGAAGCCATAGCAGCTCCTAAAAAATTATTTCTTAAGTGGCCAAAATGAAGCGGCTTATTGGTATTAGGAGAAGAGTACTCTATCATTACGCGCTTATTGCTAGTTACCGCAGTAGGCGCTTGTAAAAAACTACTTTGTAAATAGTGAATAAGATAGCGATCTTGAATACTCATATTTAAGAAGCCGCTAACAAGTTGATAGCGTGCAATAAAATCTGGAAATTGAGCTTGTAATGTTGATCCTAATTGGGTGCCTATTTCGTCTGGTTTACATTTCAACAATTTTACGAATGGGAATAGCACTACGGTATATTCACCTTCAAACTCCGCTTTAGTTTCGTTAACCGTAATTTGATCAAGCGAAAAGGAATGCTCAGGGTAAGACGCTGTCAATACTTCTAATACACACTTTTTTAATGTAACAACCAATTGGCTCATGGCAATGAATTTATGCAAAAATACAATTAATAAATGTATTATCTCAGTAGCCCTTTAAATCAGATAAATACCTGTATAAATTTGAAGGAGAAGCTACATAATTACCTATCTTTGAAGCGAAAATTTATTATCATGCGTTTTACTTTAAGTCGTTTATTTGTTCTCCTCTGCGTTATGCAATTAGTAAGTTCTTGTTCAAAGGATTTTAAAATTGATGCTCCCTACAAAGACATCACCATTGTATATGGTTTACTCAATATTAGCGATACTGCTCATTATGTTAGAATACACAAAGCTTTTTTAGACGAAACTAAAAGTGCCTTAGTAATGGCTACGCAAACCGATTCTATTTATTACAAAAACTTGTCGGTAACGGTATATGAATTAAAAAAACCGAATCCGAATACAGGCATCCGTCCAGTAGATTCTATCAATAAAACCTTTGTACTGCAACGTGTAGATTTGAGCCTAGAGGGTTACCCTAAAGAACCTGGTACATTTAGTCAATTACCGAATATCGCATACAAATTTAAAACTGCACTTAGCGATGGATTTGACTATATGTTACGCATTAATTCTAACGGCAAAATCATTACCGGCGTGACGCCAATCATTGCTAAAGACAGCACAAAATTTACTGTTAATGAAATTGATTTTGACCCTAGTTATTTAATTCGCTTCAGAGATGTCAATCAATTTGCTCGTTACGAATTAGGTATTGGTTCTCCTAATTTTGCAAAATTCTATAATGGTATTATTCGTTTTCATTGGGTAGATAAAAATATTACCAATGGCACCACTACAGAACATTTCCGAGATTGGGTTTTCAATGACAACTGTGTAATTTCTTCCATTAATACCAGAGAGAATATCGTCATGGGCACTTATAAAACCTCTTTTTATACGGCTATAAGAAATGCTATAGGCCCTGCACCAGCAAATATTGAGCGCTATATCGACAGTAGCGATATTTTCATTTGGGCGGGAAGCAATGATTTGTATACCTACAACCTCATTAATAATAATACCGGGGGCCTAACGGCCGACCAAATCAAACCAACCTGGTCTAATTTACAATCGAGCGGCACTGCTAGCGATGTAATCGGCATATTTACCAGCAGGGCAGTAAAAAGAAAATTCAATATTGGCATGGACGCCTTCAGCTTCGAATCGCTAAAAACACATCCAGAAACTATTAATTTGAATATCAAAGGTCTTTCTGACCGTTGACATCTTTGCATAAATTTATATCCTAAAAATGCCTTAACTGCTTCTAGTTGAGGCATTTTTGTTATGCTTTGTCAGAATTGCTGACATATTTGCACAATATCCTTTTTGGCACATTTTTTGAAATAGATAGAGCAAACATTGTAAACAAACAAACAATTTATATTTTATGGGAAAAATTATTGGTATTGACTTAGGAACCACCAACTCTTGCGTATCTGTAATGGAAGGCAATGAAGCAGTTGTAATTGCAAATGACGAAGGTCGTCGTACGACCCCATCCGTTGTTGCTTTTCTTAAAAATGGCGAGCGTAAAGTAGGTGATCCTGCAAAACGTCAAGCGATTACCAACCCTACGAACACCATCATGTCTATCAAACGTTTTATGGGACGTAGATTTGATGAAGTAGGCACTGATATTGCCGATTCTTCTTATCAAGTACAAAAAGGAGATAATAACACTCCACGCGTACAAATTGAAGATCGCATGTATACACCGCAAGAAATTTCTGCTATGATTCTTCAAAAAATGAAGAAAACAGCTGAAGAATTTCTTGGTCAAGAAGTTAGCGAGGCGGTTATTACCGTACCAGCATACTTTAACGATGCACAACGCCAAGCAACTAAAGAAGCTGGTGAAATTGCTGGATTGAATGTGCGTCGTATTATTAATGAGCCTACAGCAGCTGCATTGGCTTATGGTATGGACAAACAACATACTGATAGCAAAATTGTAGTGTTCGACTTAGGTGGTGGTACTTTCGATGTATCGATCTTAGAATTAGGCGATGGTGTATTTGAAGTAAAATCAACTAACGGTGATACGCACTTAGGTGGTGATGATTTTGATAAAGTGATCATGGATTGGTTAGCTGCTGAATTTAAAAATGATGAAGCTATTGATCTTCGTAAAGACCCTATGTCTTGGCAACGTTTGAAAGAAGCGGCTGAAAAAGCAAAAATTGAATTGTCTTCTTCTCAAGAAACAGAAATCAATTTGCCTTATATCGCTGCAGTAGACGGAGTACCTAAGCACTTAGTACGTAAATTATCTCGTGCAAAATTTGAGCAATTAGCCGATAGCTTAGTAGAGCGTACATTAGAGCCTTGCCGTAAAGCATTAAAAGATGCTGGTTTGAATACAAGCGATATCGACGAAGTTATCTTAGTCGGTGGATCTACACGTATTCCTAAAATACAAGAAGTAGTAGAGAAATTCTTTGGTAAAAAACCGAATAAAGGGGTGAATCCTGATGAAGTGGTAGCAATTGGTGCCGCTATTCAAGGTGGTGTATTAAGTGGTGATGTTAAAGACGTTTTATTACTTGACGTTACTCCATTAAGCTTAGGTATTGAAACCATGGGCGGTGTAATGACACGCTTAATTGAATCAAATACGACTATCCCAACTAAGAAAAGTGAAACCTTCTCTACAGCAGCAGATAATCAACCAAGTGTAGAAATCAATGTATTGCAAGGTGAGCGTCCAATGGCTAAGGACAATAAATCTTTAGGTCGTTTTATCTTAGATGGTATTCCACCATCACAAAGAGGCGTACCTCAAATTGAAGTCATTTTTGATATTGATGCGAATGGTATTTTACATGTAACGGCTAAAGACAAAGGCACTGGCAAACAACAAAATATCCGTATCGAAGCGGGTTCTGGTTTGAGCAAAGAGGAAATTGAAAAAATGAAAAACGAAGCTAAAGCAAACGAAGAGGCCGACAAAGCGGTTCGTGAGCGAGTAGAAAAATTAAATATGGCTGATGGCTTAATCTTCAATTCAGAAAAACAATTGAAAGATAATGCAGATAAAATACCTGCAGATAAAAAAGAAGCCATTGAAAAAGCACTACAAGCTTTGAAAGACGCACATAAAGCAGAAGATTTAGCCGGTATAGACGCAGCTATGGAAACCTTAAATACAGCATGGTCTGCGGCAAGCGAACATATGTATGCTGGCAACCCACAAGAGGGAGCAGCTACCGAAGGAGCAGCAAACGAAAAACAAGATGATAATGTAGCCGATGCAGAATTTGAAGAAGTAAAATAAATTAGTACAACAAGCAAACAAAAAAAAGCAACTCTTAGGAGTTGCTTTTTTGTTTTAGTGAATGAGCATATTACTTCAGGGTCCTTTTTTCTATATACTGAGCAAAAAGAATACAAGCAAATATTACATAACTTTCAGTACAATTAGGATGCCCACCAAACTTGAATAAAGAGCCCATAAATATTTAAATGAAAACGATAATCGAAAAACTAATAAACTCGATTATATCTAAGTATATGACTATAGCTTATTATTTATATAAAAGCCTAATGTGAATGTATTCATAGAATAAATAGATGATTGAATATTCTTATCATATTTAATTTGAGAGCGAACTGAAAGTCTTAAATGCTTTAAAAATAAAAAATGGAATGCATTATTAATATCAAAAGTGTAAGCATTTAAAACAAATACATCTGATTTTAAAGCAAAAATAA
>Ga0102870_1000857_pt1 | contig 10589 bp, 9 predicted proteins | sample Colrivmet1546B02_FD_78442 | JGI IMG/M metagenome (GOLD analysis project Ga0102870, IMG submission 78442) | Estuarine microbial communities from the Columbia River estuary - metaG 1546B-02 | ecosystem: Environmental > Aquatic > Marine > Intertidal zone > Estuary | place: USA: Columbia River...
TCATTTAAGGCTTTTTTTGGCAAAATTATTGTATATTTATTTAATGTTTAAATTTATTTTTAGACATTGCTATACTAAATCATTATTAAATAAAAAGGTGGGTAATTATGGAATTTAATACTCTTAATGCCATCATAATTTTTTTTGAATCTTATAAAGTTCTTATATTTTGGCTGAGCTCAATATCTTTATTTATTTTTTTATTTAGTCTCATTAGTATGAGGTGGCTTGCTGGATTAATCCCAAGTGACTATTTTATAAAGAAAGATGTCTCGAAATTTAAAATCAATAACCCGTTGTTGTGGTATTTAGTTTTACTAATTAAAAATATTTTAGGTTATTCTCTTATTATTGGGGGAATCATGATGCTGGTGTTACCTGGCCAGGGTTTGTTCACTATTATTATTGGGTTAATGCTTAGCAACTATCCAGGTAAATACTATATTGAAAAAAGGTTTGTAGAAATCCCTGCGGTTTTTAAATCCATCAATTGGCTTAGAGCAAAATCTAATAAGCCGCCAATAATATTAAAATAAATAATTTATGTAGTAGATATTCTTTCAATACAGTCTGAAAGAATTCTCATCCGCTGTGCTGCATCAAATGCTTCTAATAGTTTTTGTTTCTCATTTGAGCTAAGAGGTATAAGGCCTGCTAAGTGATATGCAACTGAATCAGCAGAGCTAAAGTCGACCTGGATGGGCAGATCGCTGATCTTAGGATGCTTTATAAGCTGAGAAAGAATGCTAGATATCTCAGGATATTCTGCCAAAACAGCTTGATCATCTACCTCTGGATCTATCTGTGCCTTAATATCAGCAATATGCAGTCCATCTTTTAATTGACATATATTACTGACTATCACCTTATTTATAGATTTTACAGTTATCCCAAGAAGGCCATTTGGCAAATTATTAAAGTCTATGATTTCAACAAAACTTCCCTTCTTAGAAAAAGTGAAATCGCCTTGAGATTCATTATTGGCATTAAAAACAATTACAAATCCGTGGTTCTTGGATAGACATGTTTTAACCATTTGTATGTACCTAGGCTCAAAAATTTGAAGAGATTGGATGCTACCTGGGAGGGCAACTATTCCTAAAGGAAAAACTGGTAAATTATTATTTTTCAAAGTGATCTGAAATGGGTTTTAATATTTTTTGACTGTCTTTGTTGGTCATCAAAATAACAATATCATAATCTGATAAAGCAGATAGCGCTGCAGAAATAAAATCTTCAGTAGTGTTAGTAGATTCAATGCTAGAATTCTCTGATAAAACATTATTGTGATCTAGCCAGATAACATGAGTTAAAGATTTTGCAGATTCTACCAAAGATAAACCATGGGAACCCCCAGACATAGTGTTTGAGCCTAGCTCAATGAGACCAAGTATTTTTTTTGATGGGTTTTTTGCTACAAGGGCATTAGAAGAAAATTCTATTGCGGTTGGATGATGAGCAAAATCATCATAAATTTCTATGCCATCAAAACTTCCTTTATATTCCAATCTTCTTTTTACGCCATCAAAGCTAGCTAATGATTTGATAGAATCTTGAATTTTAATTCCATCTGTCTTTGCCGCCAAAATAGCTGAAATGTAGTTTTTAAAATTATGTTCGCCTATTAAAGGTAACTCATTTAATGAATAAATACTTTCTTCATATTTTAGAGTCTTATCAGAATAAGCTGCCTCAATTGAATGAGCATTATCATTGATTGCTATCTGATTTGACCAAATTCCCATATCAATAAGATCTCTTATATTTTTATCATCAGCAAAATAAACAACATTTCCATTTGATGGAATTATTTTAATTAGATGGTGGAATTGTCTTTTAATGTCATCTAAATTATTAAAAATATCAGCATGATCAAATTCAATATTATTGATGACTATAGTGCTTGGTGAATAGTGAATAAATTTTGACCTTTTATCAAAAAATGCAGAATCATATTCATCTGCCTCAATCACAAAAGTTCCATCTGACCCAAGAGATGCAGAGCCAGATATATTATTTGATATTCCACCAACTAGAAAACCGACATCCCTACCCTGATCTAACATAATATGAGTCAACATATATGAAGTTGTTGTTTTGCCATGTGTTCCAGATATAGCCAAAACCTTTTTATTTTTTAAAATTTCTCCAAGCATTTCAGGGCCTGACTTAAACGGTAGAGAATTGGACAAAATATGCTCAACGGATTCATTTCCTCTAGAAAGTGCATTACCAATCACATACAAGTCGGCATCTGGCATGCTTTTTATGTCATAGCCCTTGATCATTTCAATATCAAAGCTATCAAGATAGTCTGACATGGGAGGATAAAATTGAATATCTGATCCAGATATTTCATGCCCTGACTCTTTAAGTATCTGAGCAAGGCCACCCATAAAGGTTCCACAGATTCCTAAGATATGTATTCGCATATTAGTTATAATACTTTACATATTTTTATTTCAGTACATTTGATGGAGAAAAAATGAAAAAAAATGCTTTTTATGCTCAATCCGGCGGCGTTACCGCAGTTATAAATGCTACAGCTGGTGCTCTGATTTTAGAGGCCAAGAAGCATAAAGACATCGGTAAAATTTATGCAGGCAAGAATGGAATATTGGGTGCGCTGAATGAGGAACTAATAGATACATCAAAAGAATCAATATCTGCATTAGAGTCATTAAAATATAGGCCTGGTGGGGCTTTTGGGTCATGTAGGTTTAAGTTAAAAGATCTTGAATCAAGCGAAAGAGAGTACAAAAGGCTTATTGATGTTTTTAAGGCGCACAATATAGGATATTTTTTTTACAATGGCGGTAATGATTCAGCTGATACTGCATTTAAAGTTTCGCAGATAAGTAAAAAATTAAATTATCCAATTAACTGTATAGCCATCCCAAAAACTGTTGATAACGATTTGGTATTAACAGACTGCTGTCCTGGATTTGGGTCGGCGGCTAAATATATAGCAACATCAACTCTAGAAGCCTCATTAGATGTTCAGTCAATGGCAGCAACATCAACAAAAGTTTTTATATTAGAAGTTATGGGCAGGCATGCTGGCTGGATGGCGGCTGCATCTTCTCTTGCAAGAAAAGAAAAAGGAGATGCGCCTCATATAATTTTATTACCTGAAATAACCTTCAATCAAAAAAAATTTCTAGCAGAAGTTAAAAGTGTTGTTAAAAAAAATGGCTACTGTGTTGTTGTGGTATCCGAAGGGTTGAAAAATAGTAAGAACAGATTTCTTTCTGAATCAGCAACAAAAGATGCATTTGGTCATGCTCAACTTGGTGGAGTTGCGCCTTACATTGCCAACTTAATTACTGATAAATTAAAACTAAAAAATCATTGGGCTGTTTCTGACTATCTACAAAGAAGTGCACGACATATTGCCTCCAAAACAGACCTAGAGCAAGCTATGGCTGTTGGGGCCAAGGCAGTTCAGTATGCGATAGAAGGCATGAATGGTGTTATGCCCATAATAGTTAGAGGTAAAACTAAAAAATATAGGTGGAAAATTGAACCAGCTCCACTGGCAAAAATAGCTAATTTAGAAAAGAAATTACCAAAATCTTTTATAGCTAAAAATGGAATGGACGTTACCCCAAAGGCAATTGCATATCTTATGCCATTAATACAGGGAGAATCATTTCCAAATTTTAGAAATGGCATCCCTGAAATAAAAGAATTAAAGCTAAAAGAAGTTAAAAAGAAATTAAAGCTCTGGATTTGAGAAGGAATCGAGATTTAATGTATCTATGATCTGAGTTAGCTCTTCTATTAATACATTTTTATCATCTTCATTTAGAAAGCTGCCAACCTCAATATCCTCGCCTTTAGATCTAAAGCTTAGCTTAAGAAGATCTCTTCTGTCTTTTGAAACCTGGAAAGAGGTAAATGACCTGAACTCTTCCCATTTATATTCAGCATAATTAGAACCTTTTTCTATAGTTACAAGATCTTGAGAAATAAATATTTTTTCTTTTTTATCACTCCATTTAAAACTTAAATAGAATGCAGTGAATAGAATGCCAAGCTCTAAACCAGCAAAAGGCAAAATGAGCGTTGCTCCAAAAAAGAAAAATATCAATGCTATGCCACCGCATACAATAGATATACTAGAAATAAATATTATTCTATTAACACCAATGAGTGAGCTGTTTGGTTTTAAAGATACTAGAAATTTTTGGTCATTTAATTTTTGAACTGAAACCACGATACAATATATTTATGAAAGAGATAATTAAAGAATATACCAATTATATGGTGCCTTTTTACGCTCCTGCAGATTTTGTTGTAAAAAAAGCGAGTGGATCACATGTATGGGACCTAAATAATAAGAAATATATTGATTTCACAGCAGGCATTGCCGTCACTAACCTTGGTCATTCAAATAAAGATCTAATAAAAATTCTTAAAAAGCAATCTGAGGAGCTTTGGCATTTATCAAATCTCTACATAAATGAGCCCTCAGTTACTTTGGCAAAAAAGTTATGCAAGAATTCTTTTGCAGATAAAGTATTTTTTTGAAATTCAGGCGCAGAATCAATTGAGGCTGCAGTTAAGATAGCAAGAAAATTTTGCTCATCAACAGTTAATAAAAATAAAAATGAGGTCATTTCATTTTCAACGTCATTTCATGGAAGAACTATGCTTGGTATAGCTTTAGCTAAAGCTAAGCATCTTACAGACGGTTTTGCGCCTCTGCCTAGAGGGATAAAAAATCATCCATATAATGACATTAGTAATCTAGAAAAGGTTTTTTCAGATAAGACTGCAGCGGTTATATTAGAACTGGTTCAATGGCAATCTGGAATAACAAAAGCAGATAAAAAATTTATAGCAAAAATAAAGAAACTTGCAAAAAAACATAAGGCACTTGTCATAATTGATGAAGTTCAATCCGGGATTGGCAGGACTGGAACACTCTTTGCTTATGAGCAATTTCACATTACTCCTGATATTCTTTGTTTTGCTAAAGGTATATCTAATGGCTTCCCACTAGGAGGCATTCTTACTTCAGATAAAGTTTCAAAACATATGTCGGCAGGGTCTCATGGCACGACTTTTGGAGGAGGCCCAATTGCATGTGCCATAGGTAATGAAGTTATAGATACCATTTCTAAAAAATCATTTTTAAATAAGGTTTTAAAGAAAGAAGTTAGATTTATCAATTTGTTGAATAAAATAAATGAGAAGCATAAATGTTTTGAAAAAATAACTTCTGCTGGTTTATGGGTCGGAGTGGAAGTAAGCAAGGATAGCAAAATTAAAATAGATGATTTAATAAAAAAATCCCATCATAATGGGTTAATGATTCTTAAGGCGAATGCATCTACTGTTAGGTTTTCTCCAAGCCTAATAATAGAAAATGAGCTAGTTGATGAGGGATTAAAAATTTTTGAGAAATCTATAATCAGTCTTCTTTAACTTCTAGCTCAACCTCTTCAATCATTTTATCTACCTTCCTATATCCTTGTGGAAGCATATTTCCCCTTTTTGCTCTTGTAGAAATATAGTTTTCCAGATCTTTAAGTTTTAAAGTGAGGAATCTCTTTCCGCTTTCAATCCTTAAAGAGCTAGCCTCAGAAACAAGTTGCGCATGGGTCATTAACTCTTCTTTTGCTATAAATTTAGCGGTTGGTATATTTATTATTTTATTCCCTTTGCCCTTTCCAAGAATTGGCAATTCATCAATCTTAAAAATTAAAAGTCTGCCAATATTTGAAACTGCTGCTATATACAAATGATCGTCTCTTACTTTAATGGCTTTAAGAAGGTCTGCTTCATGAGGGATTTTCATAAATGCTTTTCCTGATTTCTTATTAGAAACCATATTTTTAAACTCTGAAATATAGCCATATCCAGCAGTATTCATAATCATGAATTTATCTTCATCATTCCCAATCAATGAAGAAATGAACTTTACTCCAGAATCTGCAGACACCCTTCCTGTAATAGGATCACCCATTCCTCTAGCAGATGGAAGAGAGTGACTTGCAAGTGAGTAAGCCTTCCCATTTGAGTCAAGAAAAACTGAAACTTGATTGCTCTTTCCTCTTCCATAATCTTGAAGTACATCTTCTCCTCTATAGGAAAGTGAGCTGGGGTCTATCTCATGGCCTTTTGCACTTCTGATCCAGCCAGCTGCAGACAAGACTACTGTAATAGGCTCAGTGACAAGAGTTTCCTCTTCAGAGAAAACTTTAGCTTCTGTTGCTTCTTTTATTGGAGATTTTCTTTCTTCTCCAAACTCATCTTTTATCTCAATAAGCTCATTTTTAATTAATGTTTTAAGTCTTGTCTTAGAACTTAGTATTTTTTCAATATCTGTTTGTTCTGCTACCAAAGTATCTCTTTCTTGTTCTAACTTGATTTGTTCTAGCTTGGCTAGTTGCCTTAATCTAATCTCAAGGATTGCATTTGCCTGGATATCAGAAAGTTTAAAAGCTGTAATAATATCTTTTTTTGGCTCATCTGATTCTCTAATAATCTTTATTACTTTATCCAAATCTAAATAAACAATTAATAACCCCTCAAGGATATGCAGCCTATCGTTTACCTGGTCGAGTCTATGTTCTAGTTTTCTTATTACAGTTTCTTTTCTAAAGACTAGCCATTCTTTCAATAAATCAACTAGGGAGAAAACTTTTGGTCCACCTTTCAATGAAATCAAATTCATATTTACTCTATAATTTTTTTGTAAATCAGTTGATGCAAAAAGGTGATTCATTACATCTTCAGCATTTACTCTGTTCGATTTTAAAGTTATGACAAGCCTTACTGGCTCCTTGTGGTCTCCTTCATCAGTAAGATCAACCACCATTGGAATTTTTTTCTTAAGCATTTGATCAGCTATTTGCTCTAAAATTTTAGATCCAGATGCTTGATAAGGTAATGCGTTGATAATGATTTGATTCTTATCCTGCGCCCATTGGGCTTGAGCTTTGAAGCCGCCTTTTCCAGTCGAATAAATTTCATTCAGCTCATCTTTGCTAGCAATTATTGGCGAATTATTTGAGAAATCAGGACCATTAATTATCTTCAGTAAATCAACCAACTGTGATTTTGGATTATCAATAAGATGTACTGTGGCATCAATAATTTCATTAATATTATGAGATGGAATATCTGTTGCCATTCCTACAGCAATTCCAGAAGTGCCATTCAATAAAATAGATGGGAGTTTGGCTGGAAAAATTACTGGCTCTAAAAGAGAGCCATCAAAATTAGGCTGCCAATCGACTGTTCCAGACTTCAATTCAGAGATTAAAAGATTTGCAAATTTAGTTAACTTAGATTCTGTATACCTCATTGCAGCAAAAGATTTTGGATCATCCTGGGAACCCCAGTTACCTTGACCATCTACAAAAGGGTATTTGAATGAGAAATTTTGAGCCATTAAAACCATGGCTTCATATGCAGCGCCGTCTCCATGGGGATGAAATTTTCCTATAACATCTCCAACAGTTCTTGCTGATTTTTTGTACTTTGAGCCAGCATCAAGCCCAAGCTCTGACATTGCATAGAGTATTCTTCTTTGAACAGGCTTAAGGCCATCTCCAATATTAGGCAAAGCTCTATCTAAAATGACATACATTGCATAGTTAAGATAAGACTCTTCAGCATATTGCTTGAGGCTAATTGAGGTTATTTGTTCTTTCATATTTATATTTTTGCTAGAGACCCTTTCTTTTCAAGCCATTCTTTTCTTGCTGGTGCGTTCTTTTTGGACAAAAGTAAGTCCATCATAGAATTTGCATTATCGCTTGAGCTGATAGAAAGCTGAACAAGCTGACGAGTAGCAGGGTCCATCACAGTCTCTCTTAGTTGCGGTGGATTCATTTCACCCAGCCCTTTAAACCTTTGAATGTTTACTTTAGGCTTGCCCTTCTTCTTTTTAAATTCAGTAACTATTTCATCTCGCTGTTTATCATCAAGTGCATATAGAACATCTTTACCAGAATCGATTCTATATAGAGGAGGCATTGAAATATATATCCTTCCCTCTTGAACTAAAGATTTATAATGCCTTAGAAACAATGCACAAAGTAAAGTTGCAATATGCAGACCATCTGAATCAGCATCTGCAAGAATACAAATTTTTCCGTATCTTAGTGATGAAAGGTCATTATTTCCTGGCAGAACCCCAATTGCAGTTGAGAGGTTTTTTATCTCCTGAGATTTTATTATTTCTGCACTTTCTAAGTCCCAAGTATTTAAAATCTTCCCTCTCAAAGGCATGATTGCCTGGAAAGATCTTTCTCTTGCTTGTTTTGCGGATCCTCCGGCTGAGTCCCCCTCAACTAAAAAAAGCTCTGTTTCATTTAAGTCCTGACTATTACAGTCCGAAAGTTTTCCAGGTAAGGCTGGGCCTCTAAAAGTTTTCTTTCTTTCAACTATATTGGAAACTTTTGCTCTCGTCTGAGCAGACATAATTGCAAGTTCTGCTATTCTTTCGCCCTCTTCTGTATGAGTGTTAAGCCAAATACTTAAAATGTCTTTTGTGGTCCTTGAGACGAACGACATGTGATCTTTTGAATCTACTCTTTCCTTGGTTTGCCCTGCAAATTGAGGATTCTGAAGCTTAGATGAAATTATAAAAATTGCATTACTAAGAACATCATCTGCATTAATTTTTAAACCTTTAGGCAATAGATTTCTGTATTCACAAAATTCTTTTAATGAATCTAAAAGCCCAGCCTTAAAGCCATTTAAATGTGAGCCACCCTGAGCAGTTGGTATGAGATTCACATAGGTTTCATCGAGTTTATTTTTTGGGGGTCTTAATGACCAATTGATTGCAAACTCAAGCTCTTGAGCTTGAGATTTTTTAGAGCATACAATTGAATCTAGCAAAACCAAGTCTGCTCCCTCGGAAGAATCAATCAAATAGCTTTTGAGCCCATCTTCAAAATACCACTTTTGTTTATCATCAGTCTTTTTTTCATTAACGAACTCTATCGTTAATCCAGGACAGAGAACTGCTTTGGCCTTTAATAAATGCTTAAGCTGTTTTATCTGAATCTCTATAGTTTCAAAATATGTAGGATTTGGTTTGAATTTAATTGATGTCCCAGAATTTCTGAGCCCTACTTCTCCAATTGGCTTTAATTCAGAAGACTTATCTCCATTATTAAAAGTGATTTGGTATTCTTTAGAATCTCTTTTTACTCTAACCTCTAATTCATCAGATAGAGCATTTACAACAGAAACTCCAACACCATGAAGGCCACCAGAGAAATTATAATCATCTCCAGAGAATTTCGCTCCAGCATGAAGTTTACAAAGGATGAGCTCAACACCTGAAACTTTATGTTCCGGGTGCTCATCAATTGGCATACCCCTTCCATCATCAGAGACCTTAATAAAGCCATCTTTTAGAACAGATACTTTTATGTTTGAACAATAACCTGATAGAGCTTCATCAACAGAATTATCAAGAACTTCTTGAATTAAATGATTTGGGTTAGATGTATCCGTATACATCCCAGGTCTTTTTTTGACAGGATCTAGTCCAGATAAGACTTCAATTGCCTGAGCGTCATATGAATTTTTAGCCAATTTTTAAAGCCTTTTTATTATAAAAAATTATTGAACTTGTTAGAGATATTCTACTCTAAGAAATATAAAATAAATTCAATAAAATTAAAAAAAATTAAATGTTTGCACTGCAAACATTATTAATAGGTTAAAATAGGTTATGAAAATTTACACAAAATCATTTTTAGCACTTTTTATCTCATTTAATATTTCATCTGAAAGTCTTTTGGATATCTATAATGAGGCGCTTGAAAATGACCCTACATATAAAGCAGCGGAATATTCGTATTTAGCAGATAAAGAGCTTAAGGTTCAAGGAAGAGCTGCGCTTCTCCCGAGTATTACCTTGAGTGGATCAACTAACTGGAACGAATACTATCAAAACAAAGAACTGCAGCAGCAATATAACTCTTTTTCTACATCTGCCAGGGTTACTCAGCCGCTCTTTAGACTAGATACATGGTTTCAATATAGGCAGTCTAAATCTCTTACAGATGCTGCTGAAGCAGACTTTGCATTTGAGCAGCAAAATCTTTTAGTCAGAACTGCTGAGCTTTATTTTGGCGTACTTAGAGCTATTGATAATCTAAATGCAGCAATATCTGAAGAAAAAGCTATTAAAAAACAACTTGATCAAGCAAAACAAAGATTCGAAGTTGGGTTATCAGCCATAACTGGAGTTCAAGAGGCTCAATTGGCATTTGATCTAAGTAAAGCATCAAGAATTAGAACAGAAGGATCACTTTATTCTGCAAGAGAGTCTTTAAATGCTCTGATTGGTAGAGAAATATTTAGCTTAAATGAATTGGGGGATGGTTTGCTTATTGACCTGCCAACACCAAGTTCAAAAGAGACATGGGTTGAATTAGCATTGGAAAATAACTACCAGCTAAAAGCAGCATATTTGAGAAAAAAAGCAGCAAAAAGTAGTGCAAGGAGTGTAGCTTCAAATCATTTACCTAAGATAGATATTGTTGGAAGTCAGTCAGAATCTGAAACAAACCAATTTAACTATGAAGGTTTTAATATTGATGGCCAAGGCA
>Ga0102870_1000879_pt1 | contig 10493 bp, 6 predicted proteins | sample Colrivmet1546B02_FD_78442 | JGI IMG/M metagenome (GOLD analysis project Ga0102870, IMG submission 78442) | Estuarine microbial communities from the Columbia River estuary - metaG 1546B-02 | ecosystem: Environmental > Aquatic > Marine > Intertidal zone > Estuary | place: USA: Columbia River...
AATTGAAATGGTCACTGTATCCTCATTCACCCATTCACCACCGTCCCAACGGCTATTTAGTCCAACTTCTTCGAACAATTCCCCATCTACCCATGCTTGAACTTTTCCACCTTGCCATCCATCTCCGTATAAGTCCTCCATGAATATGGTCCAGTCACCTGTTCTTTGTTCAATAGTTTTCGCACAAACAACAGTCCAATCTTTTTGACAGTTGGCTTCTGGGAATTCTGAACATACAGAAGGAGACCATGAATCAAAAACGCGACCATCTTCTGTGGTGAAAATCCATTTAAGGGTAAATGTGTCACCAGGGATGAATTTGTTGCTAGTTGCGTTTCTTGATGGTTTTATTGGGTTAGCGAATACAGAAACTGTACCACTTCCAAAACCGTAATCATAGCTAGCGCTAGAGTAAGCTGCATAAACATCTTCCTGAGTAATGGAGAATGTTTTTACTGTATTTTCTGCAGGTACATCTCCACCAGTAAAGGTTTTAACCAATTTACCGGCGTCACCACCATGTTTTATAGTTTTGTTGTTTCCATCAATGTCTTTGTAGCTTTCATTGAATAGAACGTACAAATCAATTTTAGTTACAGTATTTTTCTGGTCAATGGATTTCCATTTCAGGTCAAAGCTCACATTAACTGAGGCATCTCCCCTTTTGAAATCTGTGGTTACTCCATTAACTACGGCATAACCGTGAACTGCTGATTCCCATTCTGGTAGGATCACCAAATCTTCGTCCTTACACGATTGAAGGGTAATTCCAACCGCCATTAAGGATAATAGATATTTAGTATATTTTTTCATGTCTATTAGCTTTTAGTATAATTAAAATTGGAATTTAAGAGTATCCCAGAAAATGGCAGCACTTGGTGAGTCGTACACTTTTGATGGTGTATTGCTGTTCAAGTTTACCTCGTCTTGTGCATAAGGGAAACTCAATGCATACTGTCGTGGGATTTGAAGCGGAGCTTGAATATCAGCGGGTAATCCAGTTCTTCTGAATGAATTGTAGCCTTCAAAACCATTTCCAAAGTTAGCAAACCATGCTTCTTTTAACACGTACCCTAATCTCTGAGTTGCAGTACCTGCCGTTGGATATGCACCGGTGATTCCTGCTAGGTAATTGGTTTTGTTTTTAAACACCAATGTCGATGGCCATTGTGTGTACGTCGCATTCCATGTGTCAATGTTGCTTGAAGCTGCAGGGTCGGCAGCCGTACCCACTGCAATAACTTTAGTCATTTGGTCATTTAAAGCGCTTTCTAAAAGTGCAGACTCAGTCATTCCTGTATTCACACCTAAAGCGATTTGTGCCTCTAACATATAGAATTTAACCATCCAAGAAGTAATAATAGGGAAGATTCCGTCACCTTTTCCAAATTTGTTACCTCCAGTTAAGCTTGCAGTAGCATCGAACAATCCAGCTGCTGGATAAGCACCTACTGTTGTTCTCAACGGGTTGTCGTTTGGAATACCAGATGGGTCAGAGCGATCTCTACCAAAGTAACCAGCTAAGTAAGCTTTTTCCTTGTCTGAAAGTTGAGCAGGAGTCTTACCAAATACTCCATCGGTTACTAAAGCGCTTAACACGAAGTAACCATAAGTGCAATCAGCTCTTTGTGAACATGGCAAAGTTTGTTTATCAGTAGGTTCTTCTGGATCAAGAATTGTAGTAGTTTGTCTCTTGAAGTAGAAAGGGGCTCTAGGATCGCGGTTCTTTAACATTTCGTACATCAATTGATGCCCAAAATAGGAGTAACCCGCTTCACCACCTGCATAACCTGATTGGTACATTGGGTGACGGTTATCAGGGTTGGCAAGGTTACCGAAACGCAATTGGAAATCATCGGCTGCAGCAGTGATTAACCCACCAGCTGTGATCAATTCTTGAATGGCAGCAGTGTTATTTTGTACATTTCTTGTGTTGATCAAGAGCTTCAACTTAAGTGATTTGGCCATTTTGATCCACTTGGTATTACTACCTCCATAGATAATATCCCCTTTTACAGAAGCCGCTTGAGTTTTACCCAAGTTAACAATCGCTTCATCGATCAATCTAAAGGCATCGGCATAGATATCAGCACCTTTGTCATAAACAGGCTGGGTGTTTTGACCATTTGGATCATTCCCTTTAAATGCTTCACTGTAAGGAAGATCACCCCATAGATCCACCATAGTGGTGAAATAGTAGGCTTTCATCAACTGAGCTATACCTAAGTATCTTGGGTTGAGTTCAGGATCAGCCGCATTAATCATTTCCTCAAGATCTTTGAGTGGTCCTGAATACAGATAGTTCCAAGTACCATTCCAGCTAGAGTTGGTGAAATTGAAATCATCACTGCTGGTATTGATGGCCTGGAATCCCATAGTGGTGTTGTTTAAGCCTCCAGCAAATGTGTTTAACCCTTCGAATTGAGCATTGGTCAACAATAGGTTAAGAGAGGCTTGACTAGCACTATTTGGATCGGTATTGATGTCCAGGTCGTTAAGCTCGCAAGACACCATTCCTACTGCTACAAGTGAGCTAAGCAGGAACTTTCCTAATTTTTGTGTATATATTTTCATTGTTCTTATTTTTTAGATCTAAAAATTAGAAAGTAAGGCTTAAGTTAAAGCTGTAATTCTTAGTTGTAGGTGTAGCTCCATACTCAAAACCTTGAACGTTAGACGCAGCACTTTCAGCAAGTACTTCTGGGTCTAGATTTAGACCTTCTAACATATTCGGTGCGTTCCACCATAAGTTACGTCCACTAAATGATAGTGTTCCAGTCCCAAATGGTGTCTTTTTAAGAAGGTTTTTAGGCAAGCTATAGCTAACACCAACCTCACGTAGTCTTATGGTAGTCCCGTCGTAAATGTTCACTTCGTCTTGACCATACGCACCCCATCCGTTGGAGAAGTGGGAGTCAAAGGCGGTAATACCAGTTGTGTTTTGAATTTTGTTCCCATTAGCATCTAGAGTAGGTTCAAAATTTTGGTTGCTACCATAAACACCTGGTACTACTCTAAGCTGTTCGCGTTCTACAGAGTTGGCTAACTGACCTCTTAGCATCAAGGATGCAGCAGAAAAGGAGTATAAGTCGCCGCCTTGTTTCCAATCGATCAATGCGCGGAAGGTAAAGTTTTTGTAGGTAAAGCTGTTGGTTACCCCAAGAGTAAAATCTGGGTTTGGATCTCCAATGATAGTAGATGCTGCAGCTGCAAAAGGTAGACCTGTTGATTTGTCGATCAATAAGTTACCTTCATCGTCTTTTGCATTTTCTGTACCAAAGATTTGTCCGTAGGCAAATCCATTTCTGTGGATTGTTCCTAGAGAAGATCCTGGACCTCCAACAAATATTTCTCCGTTTGGTCCTGCATCCACGATCAATGACTTGATTTTAGTGAAAGCGAAGTACGTATTCCATTTAAAGTCATCAGTAGCGATGGGGTATACATCCAATCCTAATTCCCACCCTTTGTTGGTCAATTCTCCGATATTCACTACCTGGCTGCTAAATCCGCTAGAACGCGCGACTGATGCAGTGGCGATCTGTTCAGTAGATGAACGGCTGAAGTAAGTAACGTCAAAGCTCAAACGATCGTTGAACATGGTGGCAGCAATACCAGTTTCAAATTCTGTTGTGAATTCTGGTTTTAGTGAAGCATTCCCCAATACATTTCCTAATGAAGCTCTGTTTTGAGCGCCATAAATTGGAGAGGTAAAAGGTGTAGAGATATTAAAGTTGGTTAACGTTCTATAGGGAGATGCATCGTTACCTACTTTGGTGTTGGCTACGCGTAACTTTACGCTGCCAAACATTTCTGGTAACTCAACTGCCTCAGACAATAGAAATGAAACACTTGCTCCTGGGTAGAAGTAGCTGTTGTTATCTATGGGTAATGTTGAGGAGTTGTCTTGACGACCGACCAAACCTAAATAAAGCATGTCTTTGTATCCGATAGAGACATCAGCAAAAACACCCCATAACCTTCTCATGCTCAAAAAGTCGTAGTCAACAATTTGTGTAGAAGTAGCATCAGTGATGTTCAAGCCTCTAGAAATAATAACGTTACCTGTAACACTTCTTTGAGTCAGTTTGCGTTCGTTGGCGTTAATACCGACTACTGCTTTAACTTGAATATCGTCATTGATTGGTCTGTCAATATTTAGTAGCCCAGTGAAATCACGCTCCGTGTTTACTAGGTCAACGGTATTCACAGAACCAGCAGGGGTATCGATACCACCAGCCACGATGTTACTTCTTCTAAATTCATTGTAGGTGTTGATACCCGCTTTTACGGTGACATTAATACCTTCAGCTAAATCATATCCTGCAGAAAGGTTACCATATACGCGGTTAACCTCTGACTTATATAAGTTGTTATTGGCAATCCAGATAGGGTTGTCCAACGCTCTGTAGAAAATGTTTGATCCATCAGCTGGGTTTTCCCAAGGCAAACCATTCAAGTCAAAGTTTCTTGGCAAGTAGAACAAACGAGAGTAGATAGATCCACCACCACCACCGTAGTAGTCGTTAAAAGCAGAGGCACCAGAACGAGGTGATTTTTGCACGGTATTTACATAGTTCAATGTTCCGGCTATGATCATGCCGTTGTCCAAAGTAGCATTTCCACCTGTAAATATGTTGGTTCTTTTAGCACCTTGGTTGGGTACGATACCGCTTTGGTTCATGTTAGAGAAACCAGCGTTGATGTTGGCTTTTTCACTACCACCACTCATGCTTACCGCATGGTCAACTGTTTGTCCTTTTTGAAAAAATCCTCCGATGATGTCATTGGCTTTAATTTCATAGGGTGCAGAGACATTACGAACAGAACCATCAGGCATGGTGTATGCTTGAACGAATTCTGGGAATACGTTAGGGAATCTATTGTTGATCGGGTTAGAGGCAGTTCCATCAGGATAAGGTTGGCCGTCAGGGTAGTTAGCGTACACCTTGGTGTAGTTGGTTCCGTACTGAGCGTTAATGCGGTCTACGTGGTTAGGCATAGGCGCTCCCCAGTTTCCGATAAAACCTCCGTTATACACTTGGTTGGAACCCTGAGTATATACATCTTGGTAATCTGGGATACCTGAAAGTTCTGTAACAGCTAGTGAAGTGTTATAACTTACTTCTAGTCCTTTTCTGGATTTACCTTTAGAAGCTTTAGTGGTAATAACAATTACCCCGTTGGTAGCGCGTGAACCATATAACGCAGATGCAGCAGCTCCTTTTAGTACAGAGATGCTTTCAATGGCGTTTGGATCTAAGTCAAATCCACGGTTGGAGAACACGGTATTTTGAGCAGCGCCAGCACTGGCGTTTACACTGTTGTCAAAAGGAATACCGTCCACAATAAACAAAGGCTGAGTATTTCCAGTCATTGAGGAAATACCGCGGATGTTTATTTTGGTGGATTGGCCTGGCGCTCCTCCGGCTCCGGTGATGTTTACCCCAGTCATTTTGCCTTGCATAGCGCGCAAAAGGTCTGGTTCAGCACGGCCGGCCACATCGTCTCCGGATACTTTGGCTACCGAGTATCCAATAGATCTGGATTCTCTTTTGATACCCAAAGAGGTAACCACAACTTCTTCGAGTTGTTGGGCATCTCCAGATAGGATTACATTGATTTGATCAGAAGCTCCCACGCTTACTTCTTTATTGACATAGCCAACAAAGCTGAAAACCAATACATCCCCTTGTTTAGCGGAGATGGTAAAGTTTCCATCGAAGTCAGTGGTGGTTCCATTGTTGGTTCCCTTGACCAATACAGTTGCGCCAGGTAGTGGCAAACCGTCTTGATCTGAAACCAAACCAGAAACCGACTTTGTTTGTGCAAACGCTATTTGCACCACAAACGCTAGCAATAGCGTCAGCATTCCATTAATTTTTGTTTTCATCTGAGTTAGTTTAGTTACAGTTTTAAGTAGCGAATGTAATAATTTAATGTTTATTTAACAAAATCGTTTTTCCTTTTTTCGTCAAATGGTCAATTATTGTATTGATCGATGAATTTCCAACTATTTATTTGATTTTTCATTTTTTCGCCTATTATTTTGTGGTAATCTCAATGAAGTTGTGATTTTTTGATCAAAAATTGTAGTTCAATATCCCGGCTTTTGTAATCAGTGTGTTAAATTATTAACACTTTAAGCGGATTGCTTATTACTTGGTTTTAACATTACCTCAACAAGTCTATGGATAAGTTTGGGGTTTCTTCCCAGGTCATCAGGGCGTTAATTCTTTTGAAGTACTGGTATTGGCCTAGCTCATCGATACGGATGTTTCTTCTTTTCAGTACAGATAAGTCAAGGAGTTTAGCGCGTTGGGTGCCTTCGAGCATCGGTACCTCAGGAGTGTGCCATTCGATTCCGTTGTAAAATGCTACATTGGCGTATGAGGCGTCAGTGATCAAGCCCTGCTGAATCATCAAGATATCATCCGACATACTATTGGCTAGTAGCTCGTTTATGGCTGATCTATTTTCGTACTTATACCTATATATAATATGGTCTGCGTTGACGAGTTTGATGGATATGGGACGTATGGCTTCGTAGGGCACTAATTTTGAAAAGATCTCCCCGTGTATGTGGTAGCTCATGCGCCACTTATAAAGTCCTTTTTTGGGAAATTTTTCCGCAGCGGCTAGCAGGTGTAGGTCAATGGCTGCACCGTTGTGGTCTGCTATGGCTTTATCGACCCTGGCTTGGTGGTAGCTCAGGTTTTCTGGAGCACCGTCTAATAGGCGTATGGATTCAAAGAATGGGTACATATATTTTTTGAATCAGTTCGTTGTATTCTTCCTCAAAGTCACTCAAATGAGTGATTCCTCCTCCACAGCGGTAAGTGCCGTCTTCACTGAGGAATCGAATCATGACACATGAATCCAACTCTTTACCGTCAAAGATTCCGGCAATGCCTGTGTAAAATCCCCTGGGAGATTCTTCGATGTTTTGTATCAGTTCTTTGGTTTTTGCCTTCGGGGCGCCTGAGATTGAGCCTGCGGGTAGCAATCGCTGGAGGATTTGCCCTATTCTCTCAGCGTAGTTGTCCGGTAACTTTCCTTCGATACAGCTGCTCAGTTGACCGGTCATTTTTCGATGGGCTTTGATTTCTTCGTAATATTTATATCGAGTCACCCTCACTTGTTTGGCCACTAGGCTTAGGTCATTGCGCAGAAGATCTACTACGGTGGCGTGCTCGGCATTTTCTTTAGCGTTGTTTTGCAATTTTTCTTCAGCGTCAATTTCGCTGGCGTCAATGGTTCCCTTCATCGGTCGGGTACTGATGACCCCCTCCTTGATATGAATGAATGTTTCTGGTGAAAAACAGGCAAATCCCCCCTGGCGCCAAATCTTGTACTTAGCGGTTGCTTCGTTGAACACTTCCTCCAAACTCCGGTTGATCGTTAATCGACCATGAGTCGTCAAGTTCATTAGGAAGGTGTCTCCTCGTTGAATAGCCTCTTTGGTTTGATTAAATTGCCTTTGGTAAACACTTCTCTGTGGCGGAATTACCTGAGCGATTAATTCTTTTTGCGCACTAGGGTAGTAGGTGTGGTTGGTGATACCTTGAAAGTCGTACTTCCAATGTTCCGGACATTCATGGAGGGGGTAAGCCTCAGGGTGGGCCATTTCAAAATCGACGAAAAACACAAAGGGCACCTTGTTTTGTCCCCATTGGTCTAGTTGATCGAAGAAGTTCATGGTGCGTATTTGCGGGTTGAGGAAACAAATTTAAAAATATAATCCCCTCCGCTTTTGAATAATGAAAAAAGATTTTTACATTTGCGCCCCTTAAAGAGGGTAATTTATAGTTATATAAACAGATCTATGCCAACAATTTCACAATTAGTAAGAACAGGAAGAGAGACCATTACTAAGAAGAGTAAATCGGCTGCTTTGGATTCTTGTCCACAACGACGAGGTGTTTGTACCCGTGTGTACACCACGACTCCTAAGAAACCAAACTCTGCGATGCGTAAAGTAGCCAGGGTTAGGTTGACCAACGGAAAAGAGGTGAACGCGTACATCCCCGGAGAAGGACACAACCTCCAAGAGCACTCGATAGTATTAGTAAGAGGCGGAAGGGTGAAAGATTTGCCAGGCGTGCGTTATCACATTGTGAGGGGAGCCTTAGACACCGCTGGTGTTGCAGGAAGAACTCAGAGGAGATCAAAGTACGGTGCAAAACGCCCTAAAAAGTAATCATTAAGATTCAAGAGAAATGAGAAAAAAGCAGGCCAAAAAGCGTCCCTTATTGCCGGATCCAAAGTTTAATGACCAATTGGTCACTCGCTTTGTGAACATGTTGATGTGGGATGGTAAAAAATCAATCGCTTTCAAAGTATTTTACGATGCTTTAGAAATCGTTAAAGAAAAGAAGACTGACGAGGAGAAAACTGAGTTGGAAATCTGGAAAGATGCGCTTTCAAACATCATGCCCCACGTTGAGGTACGCTCAAGAAGGGTAGGTGGAGCCACCTTCCAAATTCCGATGCAGATTCGTCCAGACCGCAAAATTTCTACAGCCATTAAGTGGATGATCCTGTATGCGCGCAGACGCAACGAGAAGTCTATGGCGGCTAAATTGGCAGGAGAAATCCTTGCTGCGTTTAAAGAAGAAGGTGCAGCAGTAAAAAAACGTGTGGATACACACAGAATGGCAGAGGCCAACAAAGCATTCTCTCATTTTAGATTTTAATTAAGCCATGTCTAGAGATTTAAGATTAACCAGAAACATTGGTATTGCAGCCCACATCGACGCGGGTAAAACCACCACTACGGAGCGTATTCTATTTTACACAGGAGTAAGTCACAAGATTGGTGAGGTGCACGATGGTGCAGCTACTATGGACTGGATGGAGCAAGAGCAAGAGCGCGGTATTACCATTACTTCTGCTGCAACTACTTGTACTTGGAATTTTCCTACAGAAAATGGAAAACCTACCGCAGAGGCGCAGAACTACCATTTCAATATTATTGACACCCCAGGCCACGTTGACTTTACTGTAGAGGTAAACCGCTCATTGCGCGTTCTTGATGGTTTGGTGTTTTTGTTTTCTGCTGTCGACGGGGTTGAGCCTCAATCTGAGACAAACTGGCGTCTAGCGGACAACTACAAAGTTCCACGCATGGGCTTTGTCAACAAGATGGACCGTCAGGGGGCAAACTTCTTGAATGTTTGTAAGCAAGTACGCGATATGTTGAAGTCTAATGCAGTGCCCATCGTATTGCCGATCGGTGATGAAGCAGACTTCAAAGGTATTGTTGATTTGGTGAAGAACCGCGCGATTGTATGGCACGAAGACAACTTTGGAGCTACCTTTGATGTGGTTGAAATTCCTGCAGATATGAAAGATGAAGTGCGTCAATACCGCGCTGAGTTGATTGAAGCAGTAGCTGAATACGATGAAAACTTGATGGCCAAATTCTTTGAGGATGAGGATTCCATCACAGAAGATGAAGTACATGCTGCATTGCGTGCTGCTGTTATGGATATGAGCATCATCCCTATGGTTTGTGGTTCATCATTTAAGAACAAAGGGGTTCAGTTCCTATTGGATGCCGTATGTCGTTATTTGCCTTCTCCTATGGATAAGGATGATATCGTCGGTACTGATCCTAAAACTGATTTGCCTGTAACACGCAAGCCTGATGCAAAACAACCATTTGCCGCTCTTGCCTTTAAAATTGCTACCGATCCTTTCGTAGGACGCTTGGCTTTCTTTAGAGCTTACTCAGGTCGTTTGGATGCTGGTTCTTATGTATTAAACAACAGAACAGGCAACAAAGAGCGTATTTCACGTATCTATCAGATGCACTCCAACAAACAAAATCCAATCGAGTTTATTGAGGCGGGTGATATTGGAGCAGCTGTTGGATTTAAAGACATTAAAACAGGGGACACCTTGTCAGATGAGAAAAATCCTATTGTTTTGGAAAGTATGGTATTCCCTGATCCTGTAATCGGTATCGCGGTTGAACCAAAAACCAAAGCGGATGTAGACAAAATGGGTATGGCTTTGGCTAAATTGGCTGAAGAAGATCCAACGTTTGTTGTGAAAACTGATGAGGCTTCTGGACAGACCATTATTTCTGGTATGGGTGAGCTTCACTTGGACATTATCGTTGACCGTATGCGTCGCGAGTTTAAAGTTGAGCTAAACCAAGGTCAACCACAGGTGGAGTACAAGGAGGCTTTAACTGCTCGTGCTAACCACAGAGAAGTGTACAAAAAACAATCTGGTGGTCGCGGTAAATTTGCGGACATTGTTTTTGAAATGATGCCTGCAGAAGAGGGTAAAACTGGACTTGAATTTGTCAATGAAATCAAAGGGGGTAACGTTCCTAAGGAATATGTTCCTGCGATCGAAAAAGGATTCAGGGAAGCCATGAAAAATGGACCTCTTGCCGGTTTTGAAATGGATTCAATGAAAATTGTCCTAAAAGACGGTTCTTTCCACCCAGTGGATTCTGATTCACTTTCATTTGAATTAGC
>Ga0102870_1000916_pt1 | contig 10321 bp, 10 predicted proteins | sample Colrivmet1546B02_FD_78442 | JGI IMG/M metagenome (GOLD analysis project Ga0102870, IMG submission 78442) | Estuarine microbial communities from the Columbia River estuary - metaG 1546B-02 | ecosystem: Environmental > Aquatic > Marine > Intertidal zone > Estuary | place: USA: Columbia River...
AAAATTTTTTAATTTCTAATCTGATTAATACTAAAACTGAAAATTGTATTAATGATAAAGTTTTTGTTATTAAAAAAGAAAAATTTAACCCAGAAGTTAATAATTTAAGAAAATTTAATCCAAGATTACCACCATTTAATAAAAAATAAAATTTAATTAATCATTTAAAGTATAAAATATAATATAAAAATATAATTTTATATAATTATATAAATGAATCCATTTAAAATAAATTGTGTTTCTGATATTTTACAAACTCATACTAATAATTTAAATTTAATCGATTATAAAATTCAAATTTGGCTCGAAAATATAGGTAGGAAAAAAAATACTTACATTTCTGGGTGGAATATATTAGAATCAGATGTAAAAAATCATCTAAAATATATCAAAAAAAAAATTGGGTGTAATGGTACAATTAAAAAAACTGATGGATTAGATAAAAATATAATATTATTACAAGGTGACCACATAAAATATATGTATGATTATATGCTAAATTTAGGAATTGAATCAGATCATATTCATATTAAAGGATAGTATAAAAATTGATATAATATTTTATTTATTAATATAATATTATAGCAATGGCTTTACGGAGATTACAAGCTGAATATAAACAATATATTAATGACTCTAACTGTTTTTATAGCATTGAACCTGATTCAACCAACTTTTTTCTCTGGAATATATTATTGTTAGGGTCGCCTAATACTATTTTTGAAGGAGGAGTTTTTAAATGTCAATTAATATTTCCACAACAATATCCTAATAAACCACCAATATTTAAATTTATTTCAAATTTACCTCATCCTAATATATACAATGATGGCAAAGTTTGTATAAGTATTTTACATGAAGGTCAAGATGAATTTGGATATGAAGATATATCAGAAAGATGGAACCCTTCGCATAGCGTTAATTCAATCTTAATGAGTATATTATCTATAATAATTGCACCAAATTTTGATTCTCCTGCTGATGTCGATATGTCTAAATTATGGCGCGAAGATTTTAATAAATATAAAAATATAATTTATAAAATTATTGCACATCAATAAATATACAAATATTAAAAATCTCTTCAGAAGTGATTAGTTATTCTGACTAATCACTAGTATTTTTAAAGAAGAAATGTTCATTAAACAAGTATTCAAAAATTAAATATTATATTTTATTTAAGAATATAATCTATTTCTTTTATAAGAAATATTATATTACAAATAATGATATTTAAGAATTTACTATTAGTTGATAATAAATTATTCTTGCACAAATTTACAATAACTCATAAAAATAATAAAATTAGTGTTAATACAACTACTAAATTTACGTCTTTAACAAAAATACCTATTTATAATAAATATACTGGTTTATATTATGATACTATATTATTTCCTTTAGAAATGATTATCTATGAATATAATATATTTCATCCTTATATTATTCATTCTACCTATAATATTAAAACGGAAAATGATTTTGATTTTTTTTATAATTTAGAAAATTTTATATTTACTAACTATAAATTAAAATTTTATAATTTTAATAATTTAATCTACAAAAAAAAAAAATTTACTATATTACTTAATCAAATTTACAGTAAAGATATTAATTATATTTTTACAAACCAAGTATCTATTCATAAATATAATCAATTTACACAAAATTTATGGATAAATATTAATATAATTAAAATATATATTCTATTCATATTAATAAATTTTCCTTATCTCGAAATTCGAAATATAAATGAATTACAAAAAAAATATGATATACCTCAATATATTTTAATATTAGCTTATCAAATAAAAAAATTAAAATATAATATAATTTTTAATATTACAGATATGCTTTTTTTATATAATAAAAAAATTAATTTAGTGAAACGATTAAATAATTATAATTACTTAAATTATAATAATATTTGTTATAATTATTCTTATTTAAATTTCGTATGTTCTATTATTAAACATAATTTAAAAACGAATAAATTAGTATCTAATAATTCGTCAAATATTTTATTCAAAATGAAATTAAATAAAGATATAATTATTAAAAATTATACTAAAAGTCAATCATTTAATAATTATGAAATATTATTAAATAAAAAATTATCTTTTTATGAATATTTTAATGTTATTCCATTAACTAAAAATATGATCTATAAAAAAAATTCATATTATATAATAAAAGATGATATTATTAGTAAAATACAAGTTATTGATATAATTAATGATTTTATTATAATTGATAATAACATTAAAATTTTATTTAAAGATTATATATGGTATAACATACCTACTAATACAATTGATAAAGCTTTTGTGATATTTAATACAAATATAAATTATGACTTTAATGATTTTATACTAAAATATATCATTTTAATAAATAATTTTAGTAACCATGATAATGATCTAAAATATACTTCAAAAAATTTTTTATATAGTATTGATTTTTTGAACATATTACAAAATAATTATTTCAATTTATTAATTTCAAAAAATATTAATTCTTATGAAGAATTAAATTTATTATATACTAAACTTAATATTTATAAATTTACAAAAAAATTATCAGAAACTTCAAAATTAAAATCATACATAAATATATTAACATATAATTTTGATTCATTTTCTCCTAAGAATACAATTTTTGAAGATTCTGATATATCTAATAATTCAAAAGGTTTAGAAAAATTTGAAGATTCGTTTACTAAAGACCTTTTATTAATATTAAATTTACAAACAATTAAAATTTTAGAATATTATTTAGATGACCATAAACTAAGCAATTTAATATTGATTTCAGATATAATAAATGTTAATAATAATTTATCTGATTTCAATATATTAAAAAATAATTCCTTTCAAGATGAATTTTTTTATTATATTACCAAAAAGTATTCTCATAATAAAAATAATATTTATAGTATTTTATTAATTTTATTTAAAATATATAGCTATCCTCTTAAACCAAATCGTCATGAAATAGATAATGTATTTGATTATATATTATTTTTTAGTTTATATAATTATAAATATATTTTTAATTCATCAAAATTAATAGAAACAACCAAAAAAAATCAATATTTAAATAATATTAGTATAGAAGATGATAATATTAATCCTACTGTTACTAAATTGGATAGTAGAGCTCACGACAAAGTCACGAGCTCTACTTTTTATAAAGTAGATATTCTCAAAAAGTATAATAAAAACAAAGTTTTTGTCATTAATAGTGCCAGAGAAAAAGACGAAGGTGTATCATATACAAGGGGAAATTATAATTTTGACCGACTAAAAAAATATTATTCTTTTGAATATTTAAACTTTAATATTAATTTAATTTTGCCCGATAAATTTAGAAATTTATATATTAATATAACAAAAACATTAAATCAAATATTAAATAATAAATATGATTTAATAACATATAATTATAAATTTTATAATGATTATTTACATAAAACAATTATTAAATTATTTTTTATTGATACAAATAAATTATCAGTTAATTATTTTAAAGCTATAACAAAATCAATAATATTTAATAATTTTCAAACAATTTTATCTACAAATTTAATATTAATTGATATAGGAAATAAAATAACATGGTTGAATTTACCTAAAAAATTAAATTATTTAAAATTTTATTATAATAATCCAACTATTATTTATTATAAAAATAATACAAAAAATGGTAATATAATTAATAAAAATCTAATTACAGATAAATTTGATGAAAAAATAAAAAAAATTATAGAAACTCCATTTATTATGTATAAATATTTAAAAAAAAAAAATGATTTTATCAAATGGACAAATTTAATATCATCATCAATTACAAATATATATTATATACCTATTAATTTATTTTTGGAGGATATTAAACATATTGGCATAATTTTTTATTTTTTATTTAATCTAACAGAACAAAATATTAATAATAAATCATATTATAATTTTATTAAATTTTGCAATAAATATATAAATTTAATATTAGATTCAAATAAAATAAATATTAAATTTAAAGAAGTTTTACCTTATTTAAGAATAACAATAAATATAAATAATTTAATCAAAGATATTCTATTATTTAAAAATTTAGAAAATAAAGGTATAGAAATAAGTCTTATCAAAGATAATTTAACATTAATAAAGAATACTTTTTTAAATGAAAAAAACTCAATTCAAAAAAATGATAAATTGATATTATATAATTCTCCTAAACTAACTACACAATTATTATACGAATTATTGAGATCTTTTGTCGATATCATTATACAATATCCAAATACTATTATATGCTGGCAAAAATATAGAGATAAAAATTCTTTTAAAATTATAAAGTTAAATAATAAAATATTTGTATTTATAAAGCAAACTAATAATTGTCATAATTACTTAACAAAAATCATATTTTATTTAATTAAATATGAAAAATGTAATAATTTTACAATTAAATTAATTGATTCATTCATATCATCTAATCGGTTAATAATAGAAAAATAAAAGTATTATTATTTCATATAATTGATAATATTCTAATTTTTGTTACATTATTTCCAACAGGATCTGTTGCTGAATATGTAATAGTATAAGTACCCAAAGGTAATACTTGTATATTTATTATAGTGGTAGTTGTAATTGGAATAGGTGTATCAATTATATTAGTAGTTGTAGCATTATCTATAGAAATAAGATAAGGTACAATATCATTGCTTTCATCTAAATACGCATTTTCTACTACATTTACTCCTTGTTCAATATAGTCAGATCCTAAGTTAATTGTAATTGTAGAAGGTCCTATTAATAATAAATGCGGAGGAGTTATTGACACTCTAATTTTTACAATACCCCCTGTTCTGTAAAATCCCCATAAAGGAACATCATTTGCTGCTGCTAATGAATTAGTTTTAAATTCGGATAAAGGACTAATTATATTACCTAATATATTAAATTTACTTTGAGTGGTTTGAGTAGTTGAATTATAAAATGTAATATTTTTTCCTAATGTAACATTGTTATTTAAAAGGGAATTTCCAGCAATATATAAATTGGACTGTATAGTTGTCGATCCATAAATATTTGCATTTCCAGAAACTAACAAATTAGCTTGTATATTTGAAGAACCATTAATAATTGAATTACCAAATATATTTAAATCTGAATTGATACTAACTGCACCATTTAAAATAGTATTACTAGATATTATTATATTAGAATTTATTGTATAATCTTTAACAAATTCAGAATCTCCAAATAAATTTAAAGAGGAATTTACCGTTGTTTTATTACAAAAAAATGTATCCCCTAGAATAATCAATTGTGAATTTATATTAGTTTCATTCAATATTGCATTTTTGGCCACCGTTAAAGATAATAATGATGTTGTATCTCCAACTAATAATGTTTTGTCATTAACATTAATATTACCAAGCATTGTTGAATTTCCTACGAATAAAGTTATATTGGAAACCGATAATCCCATATTAATTTGAGCATCTCCTTGCATTATAGCATTTCCCAGTACATATAAAGTTGAATTTACTGTTAGACTTTTTTGAAATAAACTAGCTCCTGAAACATTTAAATTATTATTATTATCAACAGTAGCTATATATTTAAAACTAGGATCTAGAGGAGCTTTAATTATATATCGTAAACCATCATTAGATGTTTGTAAATATCCATCGCCATTTGTTCCCAAGATTTTTATTCCACAATTTCCACCATTATCAAAATTATTTGACGTTAAGGCACTGTAATTTAAATTTATTAATTTATTTGTAATACCTAAATTTGTACTAGCTATAAAATTTGTGGTACCATTTAGAGTTACAATTGAATTACTACTACCTATGTTAATTATATCACTATCTATAGTTATTGTATCTGTTATAGGATATATATTGGTAGTCAACAAATTATTTTGAATAGTACTAATACTATTTACACATAAAGAAGAATTAAAAGTTGTATCTCCAATAAAATTAATATTATTGTTAACTATTAAATCGCCATTAATATTTAAATTTTTTGATACACATATATCTCCTGTTGTTATTATATCATTATTAAAATAACTTTTTCCGGAAATTGCCAAATTTGATAAACATGTTACATCATTAATTAAATATATATTAGCAGAATTATAAAAATTGGAATTTATACTTACTGATTGATAAAATGTAGAAATTGAAGATGTTGTTAAAGATGAAAGAAATGTAACATCTCCAATTAAAATTGTATTATTTGAATTATTTATAATATTATAAAATCCAACCATTTGTTGATATTCTTTACTTAAATATTGATCTACAACTGATAACATTATATATATAGTAGAATATATCAAATAAAAAATCATATTTATAATAAAAAATCTAAATAAATAATTTAAGCAAAGAATTTTACTAAATTTAGTATCTTTAAAATTTTTTATACTGATATATAAAATAAATAAAAATATTTATTTTATTTTTATTGATTATTAAGAATATGATTATCCTAGAGTTAGAATTATTTATATATTTTAAAAAAATACTTAAAGTATTTAAATATAATATATTTAAAGTAAATAACCTTTATAGGTTATGATTAGTTTTGATGTTTATGCCGGTTTAGGAAATCAATTATTTATGATATTTTGTACAATAGCATTGGCATTGCAAAATAATAGCACTTTTGGATTTAAAAATAAAAAAATACTTGCTCCCGCTGGAGAATATACAAGACATACATATTATGATACTTTGCTTTCATCACTTAAACCCTATTTATATGATATATTACCTCCTAGTATATTAATATTTGAATCATCTCAAGAATTTATGAATATAGTAATAAATCCATTATATAATTATCAATTATATGGTTATTTTCAATCATATAAATATTTTATAAATGAATATGATATTATTTATAAATTATTAAATATTACTTATTTAAAAAATAATGTTTTGATAAAAAATATTATTCCTTTTAATTATCAATATACAGTCAGTTTACATTTTAGAATAGGTGATTATATTCATTATTCGCATGTTTATCCAATATTACCAATCAATTATTATAAAAATGCTTTAACTTTTTTATCAAATAAGATTAAACATAAGTTATTTATACTATATTTTTGCGAAGATGCAGATTTAGATGTAGTATTAAAACATATAAATAAATTATCTTTAGATTTTCCTGAATTTCAATTTAAAAGATGTAATCATGAATTACATGATTGGGAACAATTATTGTTAATGAGTTGCTGTTATCATAATATAATAGCTAATAGCACATTCAGTTGGTGGGGTGGGATGTTCAATACTAATGAAAATAAAATGGTATTATATCCAAGCACTTGGTTTAGCCCTACAGCTACACACTGTTTTTCTCAAGAACCAATACATAATAAAACTTATGATATGTTTCCTTTAAATTGGATTAAAATAAATTATTAAGGTAATAATAATTTTAAAAAATTCAATATAATAATTAAATATATTTATATATATTTAACAAAAATGATTTAAAAATATTTAATATATAATATATTATATAATAATGCAAATCTTTGTAAAAACTTTAACAGGTAAAACTATTACCCTAGATGTTGAATCATCTGATACAATTGATAATATTAAGGTTAAAATTCAAGACAAGGAAGGTATTCAACCTGATCAACAACGTTTAATTTTTGCTGGAAAACAACTCGAAGATAATAGAACTCTATCAGATTATAATATTCAAAAAGAGTCAACAATTCACCTTGTTTTACGCCTACGGTAAATTATTATATAAATGATGATATATATCATAAAATGATATATATTTTTTAATATGATAATATTTATCATCATATTAAAAAATAAATATATGTTATTCTTTATTAAAATAAGACAAAATTTTAATATACAAATATTTATGTTAAAACACAAAAGCGAAGACTATAAAATATCAGCAGTTAAATATTATCTTAATAATGATGTTAGTTTAGATGATGTATGTAAAATTTTTGATTGTCCAAACAATCTTTATATAGAAGCGGTTAAAGATATAATGAATTAGAAAAAATAAAAAACCAATATCTTATAAAATAACAAAAGAATAAGTTAAATATGCTATACAAAAATTAAAAAAAATGAACAAATAATAAAAAAGAAATATAAAGATTTTGATATTACACCTCAACATTTAGGTCAAGTCATAAGAGACAATAATATAATTAGGAAGAGAATCAAACACGAACATCACACAAAAGAAAGATATGATAAATTTACAGATATTAAAAAAGAATTAAAAGCATTTTTATAAAAGAAGTATCAAAATATTCAAATATCTTAGATGAAACTTCAATAAAATCTGCAATGTATTTACCATATTCTAAATGTGATTTAGGTAAAAGATGTGTTATTAAAACTGATGATAATTATGTTTTTAGAAACAAATAAAAGCTATACTTTTATTTAATGGTGAAAAAAATATTTTGTCTTCATATTAGAGTTTACAAAACTTAAGTATTTTTATGATTTAAAATAATAACTATTATTTTATAATAGTTATTATAATATTAATAATATGCTTTTTTGTTCAACATGCAAAGATAATTATCTTGAAATTAATTTTATTAAAAATGAAAAAATGTGCCATGCATGTAATAAATGCAAAAATTGTCAAAAAACTAGTAATATTCAAAAAGAAAATAATAAAGGTTATATTAGTTTTATGAATAAATTATATAGTGATATTAAAGATATGATTAAAACTAAAGTCTATAATCAAGAGATTACTTTTATTATATATTCATTTAGTAGACAAACTGTTACATTGCCTTATTCTAGTACTATTATAGATTTAGTTGAAAGAATAGGTGAACTGCTAGGGATACATCATACTAATTTCCTAATACTACACGAGTTTACCCAAATTTTAAGATACACATATAGGAGGCCAACTCCTATTTGTTACTATTTTGAACGGGGTGAAACAAATATAGAGTTGAATATAGTCAGGTTACCCAAAAATGATGCTATGTTATTTAATATAATCTATGCTAATTATGATCCAGATGCCCTTTATCATGATATTGATATTGATGAAAATTTAATAATGAATTTGAAATCTATTGGTCTCATTCAAGAAATTTTAGAATTTCCATCCTGTAGTGTAGTAGATTTAAATTTAATTAGGTCTGAAAGACTTAGGCATTGTATTTTTGGTAATGAAGATTTTCTATTATTAGTTCTTAGAAATCATCCACAGATGCTTCTTTATGCATCTGAAGAATTAAAATGCAATAAAGAATTTTTATTACGGGCTATTGAACAGAACATCAATGCCCATATATTTGAATATATCCCAGAAAACTTAAAAAATGATTTTAATTTTGTACTCGATGCCGCTTATATTAATGGAAATATAATTCAATTTATACCAATTCAATTTAGAAATAACAGAGCGATTATATTAACTGGTGTTCATAATAAAGGTTTACTATGCCTCTGAGGATTTAAGAAATGATGATGAAATTGTATATACTGCAGTTACGCAAGCTTGTAATGCCTTACATTATGCATCAAATAGATTAAAAGCAAATAGAGAGCTAGTATTAATAGCTATTAAACAGGGAATAGACCAACGTATATGGAGAGATCTACCTCCAATAATACATCAAGATCTTGAGGTTGTAGAAGCTTAACATGACTCTATAACCCTGTACTATTATGTGAAAAAAATATAGTCTTCATATTGAATTTTATAATAATATTTTTGTCATTTCACAATGAAAACATTTAAATTGATATCTTTTAGAGGATAGTTTACTTAATTCTGTAGTTTTTTTTTTACAACTAGGACAAATTACATATAAATTAATATATTTTTTAATTAATTCTATAATAGTATTCACTTTTTGATATCTACCATGAATAATTATACCATCTTTTTTATTATCTGAATACCAATTAATTTTATTATTACATAATTCATTTTTAATGAATATAATAAAATGTTCATCTGGTCGATTTATAATAGTTAAATAAGCTTGAATATTTTTCCAATATAATTTTGTTATAGTTGTTTCTATATCCAATTTTGGTAATAGTAAATTAGTATCTAAGAATTCATGTTTATCTAAAGATTGTTCATTTGTAATTTTTGTTTTAGAATTTAATAATTCATAGGCCTCATCAACCATTGATATAAAATTATAATTGTTGTTCATTATATAAATTATATAAATATGATTTTAATTATATATCAAATAAAAATTTATTAGTTTTTATTTTTTATACTATATTTTGTATACATAAAATATAATT
>Ga0102870_1000931_pt1 | contig 10227 bp, 8 predicted proteins | sample Colrivmet1546B02_FD_78442 | JGI IMG/M metagenome (GOLD analysis project Ga0102870, IMG submission 78442) | Estuarine microbial communities from the Columbia River estuary - metaG 1546B-02 | ecosystem: Environmental > Aquatic > Marine > Intertidal zone > Estuary | place: USA: Columbia River...
AAAGTAATGAAGCCAACAATGAAGTTTACCATTGTTGCGGATGCTGGTTGCCCAGTGTGATTTGCGATCTGACCATTAAGTGCTGGCTGAGTCGAAACCAGTGCACCGGCAGCGAATGAAATCAGCACCGCGCCGAACGCGAACTGACCAGTTGAATCCTGGCCAAGCACTGAAACCAAAACTCCAACGATGCCCAAAATTGCTGCACCAATTCTCATTAGCGTCACTGGCTGTTTACCTGCTGGGCCAATTCCTGCTTTGTCTACCAACAAGGCTGCCGAAGTTTGACCCGCAACTGCTGCCACAGTGAAGATTGCAACACCAATGACTTGCACCAAACTACTTTGGCTGGCCACAAAGAATGCACCCGATAAACCACCAAACAACTGCCAGCGCTTTAGCCTTCCTTCGCGAACCAAGCGAGGAATGCTGATGAATCCCTGTCGGATTGGACGACTAAAAATCATCATTACGGATAGAACTATTAATCCGGTTGTGAAGTTGATTAGTGCGGTGATTAATGGATTCTCAGTGTAGGTATTCAACTCGCTGTTTACCGAGGATTGCGCCGTGATGATGACGGAGGCAATAAACGTGATAACGATATGGGAGAACTTTGCTTTTTCCAGAGTTCCAGAAGACTGTGCCATTTGATTACTTACTTCCCTGCGGCACAACGAGAGCCAAAATTAGAAGAAATGTTCCTAGTGTTGCCAGCACAGTTAAATCCACTCTGCGCCTTCGGACTCTAAGTAATCCCGCGGCTGAATCTGGTAACCGTAATCTCAAAATAAATGCAAGTAAAACACTTAGCGAAAGAAGGATGGCACCAAATCGAAAATCGACGTAAATGACAACAACTAGAGAAGCCAAGATTCCTAAATAGACGCTCAGGATTGGCCATTGCTGCTTCACAAAGGTTTTCATAACTTGCCCATCCTGCCACTGTTTACTGGCCTGCGGTGGGATGCAGGCAAATGCTTTTAGTTAATGGAAGAAATGTCTGGTGCCGGTGAAGTACATAGTGATTCCAGCTTTATTGGCAGCGGCGATTACTTCTTCATCACGCACTGACCCACCAGGCTGAACTACTGCAGTAATTCCTGCATCCAACAAGACTTCTAAGCCATCTGCAAATGGAAAGAAAGCATCGCTAGCGGCCACACTATTCATGGCACGATCCGAACCCGCTCTAGATATAGCGAGTCGAGCTGAATCAACTCGATTAACTTGTCCCATGCCAATTCCAACTGCTGCTAAATCTTTTGCCAATAAAATTCCGTTTGATTTAACGCATCGTGAGGCGCGCCAAGCAAATTCCAAATCTGCAAGTGTCTTTTGATCAGCTGCCGGCCCTGAAACCAATTGCCAATTAGACACCTCGTCACCAGGACTTTGGAATCTATCTTGTGATTGCAAGAGCATGCCACCTGATATCGGTCGCATCTCAGCATGAACGTTTGAGTCTGGAGCTACTATCTTCAAGATTCGTACGCTTGCTTTTTCTCTTAGCACAACAAGTGCGTCTTGGTCGAAATCTGGAGCCACAATCACCTCGGTGAAAACCTGCGAAACTGCGAGCGCCATTTCTTTAGTGACCTTTTGATTGGAAGCAATTACACCACCGAATGCCGATACTGGATCTGTGGCATTTGCTTTCTGGTACGCCAGCGCAACATCTTTATCACTTGCTACACCACATGGATTTGCATGTTTAATAATTGCAACTGTTGGTATCTTGTGATCATAGGCGGCTCGATACGCAGCATCAGCATCCACAAAATTGTTATAAGACATTTCTTTGCCATGAAGTTGTTCAGCCTGAGCGATTCCGGAATTGCCAAACTTTGAAACATATAAAGCAGCGTCTTGATGTGGATTCTCGCCATAACGCAAAGTCTGCGCGCGTTCCCAAACACTCCCCACCCAGGCTGGGAATCCATCTTGAGACGGATCTGAATCAGGCAAGACAACCGATGCAAGCCAGCTCGAAACTGCAACATCATATTGCGCAACATGTTGAAAGGCCAGAGTCGCAAGCGCTACGCGCTGGGTTTTTGTGAAGCCATCATTCTTAACTGCTTCAAGCACTGTTACATAAGAAGCCGGATCAACAACTACCGCTACGTTGGCATGATTCTTTGCACTGGCCCGAACCATTGCAGGTCCGCCGATATCGATTTGCTCAATACATTCTTCGATGCTGGCACCTGAGGCGACGGTTTGGGCAAAGGGATAGAGGTTTACAACAACTAGCTCAAATGCTTCAATCCCAAGTTCCGAAAGTTGGGCAACGTGCTCAGGCTTGCGCATATCCGCAAGTAGTCCACCATGAATTTTTGGATGTAAAGTTTTGACTCTGCCATCAAGCGATTCAGGAAATCCTGTTACATCTTTAACTTCAGTTACTGGAATACCAAGGGCTGCAATGTTTGCCGCAGTGCTCCCAGTAGAAACTATCTTTACCCCTGCATCGTGGAGCCCTTGGGCAAGTTCACTCAATCCTGTTTTGTCATAAACGCTGATAAGCGCTCGGGTAACTTTGCGGGTTTGCGTCATTTCAAAGTCACCTTCCCGCTTGCAATGTCACGGACCGTTGTAACCAACAGTTCACGTTCGGCTTTCTTTATTCGTTCGTGAAGTGAACTCTCTGTGTCACCTGGCTCAACCTTAACTCTGGCCTGGGCAATCACTTCACCCGTATCGACACCCTTGTCAACGAAGTGAATAGTGGTGCCGGTTTCAGAAACTCCAGCAGCAAGCTCATCTCGCACTGCATGTGCTCCCGGAAAATCTGGGAGCAATGCGGGATGGGTGTTAATGATTTTGCCTTGATGAAAACGTAAAACGACAGGACCAAGTATTTTCATAAATCCGGCAGAAACAATTAACGAAGGCTTTAGTCGACTTAATTCAGTTGCTAAATTCTGATCCCACTTAATTCGATCCTCGAGTAGTGGCACAACGGTTACTGGAATTCCAAGTTCTCGGGCTCGCTCACATGCTGGAACTTCAGCTTCGGATATGAGGCCAACGATCTGAATGCCAATTTGATCAGCTTGATTTGCTAGGGCGGCAAAAAGTGTGCCTGTACCCGAAGCCAATACAACTACGCGAAAATTCGCCACTAGTTAAGTCTATTTTGTAATTGCTTCTCGGTTGAACCAGCAGTGCAGAAGTGACATAACCGTCCGTGGAATAACAAGAGTAAGCAGCGCTGAAAGTCCGCATACTGCGATCGCGGCAACTGCTGCGTCTGCCGGCACTGGTCCGATGAACTTCAAATATCCGGTACCAAGTGAGCCACTTGAAGCTGCTGCTGCGATCCAAACAAATACTGAAAGCAAACCAACTGAAACTAGCAAAGTGACTACTTCTCGCCATCGAACTACGAAGGACAGGGCGATCGCAATCGAGTCGCCTTGTGCTACCCATCTCTCGCGGGGCATCAAGAAATAGATTGCAATGCCAATCAGAATTGGTACCAAAACAAAAAATGCTGCTAGCGCCGCTGATTCGCTGGGCAAGATTGATAGCAATGGAAATGCCGGTAGCGCTCCTGGGCTGGCATTTTCTGGAGTCACAACTCCACCCCCAAGCATGATCCCAGGACCTAGCAAATATGACATTGCCCAAACATTCACCGTTGGCAGATATCCGATGCCAAGTAACGTCATAAAGAATCCGTCAATAAATCCCGGTGCCATAAGTGTGGTGACTGCCTGAACTTGTGGCCAGTTAAGAATAAGGGAAACCGAAGTTAACAACGATCCTGCAATGAATAACAGGCCAAAAGAAATCACCGCAGGCCTGATGCCATCGACAAGAATTTTTGGCAATGCATCAGTCAGAATTGTTCTTGAAGGTGCGTAAGTAATTATGCAAACCGAAGTCACCGCAAGTGCAACAAAAAGTGTATGCAGAATTGATGAAGTGATGCCGGTATAGAGATCGTTTGTTGAGGAAATCAATCCAATTAGTCCAGCAAGTCCTGAGTAGATCAGACTGATGGAAATTGCAATCCGAATGAATTCAACTGCAGTTTTTGGTTGCGAACTTTTGAGCGCCCAGTGGGTTGCTTTCCATAAAATCAAAATCGGCACCACCAAAAATCCCCAAGGTAGGACCCCAATAGTGGTTGTGCCGATTACTAATGGCACTAAATGCAAAACTTGCCAGGCAATTCCAGCAGCTCGAAGAACCTGCACCGTTGATTCACTGCCATGAGCTGCAAACAGCCACGCCGCCATGATGAATCCCAAGGTAAATATGTAACCAATTACAACTGCGATGGTGGCCGCGATGGCCCCCGCTATTAATGGCGGATAGTTATTTATGTGATCTTCCGGAACCGGGCGACGCCACTGACGCTGTGGTGCGCCTGCAGGTCGCTTGCGAGGAAGATCATTGGTCACACTTAAAATCGTCCCAGTTCAGCCTAAAAAATGACGATTCGACACGAATTAGAGACTGGCTAAGACTTCCCGTACAAGTTTGGCTGCTTCACTTGGAGTTTTTCCAACGCGAACGCCTACGGCCTCAAGTGCGTCTTTCTTTGCCGCTGCGGTGCCGGATGAACCGGAAACTATCGCACCAGCATGACCCATGGTTTTACCTTCAGGTGCGGTAAAGCCAGCAACATATCCAATGACTGGCTTTGTAACGTTGTCTTTAATGAACGCAGCTGCGCGCTCTTCGGCGTCACCACCGATTTCACCAATCATTACGATCACTTCAGTTTCCGGATCTGCTTCAAATGCAGCAAGGCAATCAATGTGTGTGGTGCCAATGATTGGATCGCCACCAATACCTACACAACTTGAGAAACCAAGATCTCTTAATTCAAACATCATTTGATAAGTCAGAGTTCCGGACTTACTCACTAGGCCAATGCGCCCCTTTTTAGTAATGTCACCTGGGATGATTCCGGCATTGGAAAGTCCTGGACTAATCAAGCCAGGGCAGTTTGGTCCAACTAGACGAGTCTTGCCGGAGTTTTCGGAGTACTGAAAAAATGCAGCAGTGTCATGAATTGGAATGCCTTCAGTGATTACTACGCAAAGTGGAATAGCTGCATCTACCGCTTCAATTACTGCAGCCTTGGCGAACTTAGGTGGCACGAAAACAACTGAGACATTTGCTCCAGTGGCTGCCATGGCTTCGCCCACGTTGTTAAACACTGGAATGCCATCAACTTCTTGGCCACCTTTGCCTGGGGTTACGCCCGCAACAACATTGGTACCGCTGGCCACCATGCGACGGGTGTGCTTAGTTCCTTCAGAACCAGTCATTCCCTGAACTAAAACTTTGCTATCTGCATTAAGAAAAATTGCCATCAGAAGTCCTACTTACCTGCAGCTAGTTGGGCAACGCGACGAGCTGCGTCATCCATAGTTTCAACACGTTCAATTAATGCAATTCCTGATTCATCAAGAATTCGACGACCTTCAACTGCATTGTTTCCGTCAATCCGGCAAACAATTGGCTTGGTAATTGGTTCGCCGCGTTCAGCGAGCATTCCTACCGCCTGGACGATTCCATTTGCAACTGCGTCACAGGCCGTAATTCCACCAAAGACGTTTACAAAAACTGCTTTAACTTCTGGGTCACCCAACACGATGTCCAAACCATTGGCCATAACCTGAGCACTAGCACCACCACCAATGTCAAGGAAGTTCGCTGGCTTAACGCCACCAAATTCTTCGCCTGCGTAAGCAACTACGTCCAAGGTGGACATAACAAGTCCAGCACCGTTGCCGATAATTCCAACCTCACCTTGAAGCTTTACGTAGTTCAAATCAAATTCTTTGGCGCGCAATTCAATTGGATCAGTTTGCGCGTTATCGATAAGTGCAAGGTGTGAATCATGGCGGTATTGCGCGTTGTCATCTAGCGAAACTTTGCCATCTAGTGCAAGTACTCGGCCATCAGTAATTCTCGCTAGCGGGTTAACTTCAACCAGAGTTGCGTCTTCTTCAACTAAGACTTTCCAAAGACTCTGCAGCATTTCAATAACCTGATCCCGAACCTCAGCTGGGAACTTTGCCGCGTCGGCAATCTCAGTTGCTTTTTCAAGCGTGCAACCAACAAGTGCATCTACGCGAATCATTGCCAATGCGTCAGGGTTGTTTACAGCAACCTCTTCGATCTCGACGCCACCTTCAACGCTGGCCATCGCAAGGAATGTGCGATTGGTGCGATCGAGCAAAAATGAAACGTAATACTCTTCGGCAATGTCTGCTGCTTCAGCAACCAAAACTTTATGGACGATGTGTCCCTTGATATCCAATCCAAGAATGTCTTGGGCGCGATCTTTGGCATCACTTGCATTGTCAGCAAGCTTTACGCCGCCTGCCTTACCGCGGCCACCTGTTTTAACTTGCGCCTTAACAACAACTGTTGTTCCAATTTCAGTCGCAACGGCATGCGCTTCTTCAGGTGTGAAGCAAACTTTGCCTGGCACTACGGCTACGCCATGCTTGGCGAACAATTCTTTAGCTTGGTATTCGTATAGATCCACGGTTTGCGGGTCACTCTCTCAATAGCTTGTGAGACAACCTTAGCGAACGCTCGCGACACCTACGTTGGCGCTAACCCATTCGACTACGTCACCAATTGGTGTGCCAGGCGTGAACACATGTGCAACACCAGAATCCTGTAACTGAGTTACATCATCAGTTGGAATTACACCACCGCCAAAGACCACAATATCGGAGGCACCCTTGGCTGCCAGAAGTTCGATAACGGCAGGAAACAAAGTTAGGTGCGCGCCCGAAAGAATCGACATTCCGATTGCGTCGGCATCTTCTTGGATCGCGGTTTGAACAATTTGTTCAGGCGTTTGGTGCAGTCCGGTGTAAATGACTTCGAACCCAGCATCGCGAAGTGCGCGGGCAATAACCTTGGCGCCACGATCATGGCCATCTAAGCCAGGCTTAGCGATGACAATGCGGATTGGACTCATGCCTTATTCATACAGGCAAATTCAGGGTGCCCGCAATTTGCCACGAATTTGCCACTTTTCGTCCGAATTTCCCTAATTCGTTTGTGAATCCTCGGATAACCCCTGATTTATGGGGTGCGTTATGTCACTTTCGCCTCTAACACCACATTTTCATTTCCCAAAGGCCCAGAAGTCAGGTAGAAAAGACTTATAACTTAAGCATTTTCGCCTCCGATAGGGTCTAAGTATGAGTACAGCACCACGCGGTCGTCATCGCGCTGCCCGTCATGCTGCCCCAAAAAAGAAGGTAGTTTCTGGCAAGCACGTAGGCGCACTCGTTGGCCTTGCGGGCATGAGCTCTGTGGTTGCAACCTCCGGCTCTACTGTTGCTGGCGTAACCCAAACTGGCGACACGAGTGTTCTGGAATACCCAGCAGCTACCGTTACTGCATCGGGACAACAAGCTACTGAAGCCTCGATTCAGACCAGCACTTCGCGCGCTCAGGCTGCGAGTCGCTCGGAAAATCGACAAACGCTTGCTGAAGCTGAAGTAGTTGCTGCGGCTGCGACTGTGGATGATCCAACCAGCGATCCAAATGCTGTTATCGATACCACACCGACTGTTTCAAGTACTGAACGAAAATCACTACAAGCTCTAGCTGCAACTACTGATCAACTCGATACCTTAGTTGCCCAAGCGCAAGATCAAAAGAATCAGCAAGCCCAGATTTTACTAAGTGAGCAACAGGCTGCTGCTAACGCAAAAGCCCAAGCTGAAGCTGAGCAACAGGCCGCCTTAATCGAAGCCGAGCGACTTCGTCAGATTGGTGTTATCTCAGTTCCGATTCAAGAAAATTACACACTGAGTGCTCGTTATGGTCAGCGCGGCGGAATCTGGTCAGCCGGATGGCACACTGGTCTAGATTTCCGCGTCAAGAGTGGTACCTCTGTGGTTGCAGCTGCCAATGGAACGGTAATTGCTTCTGGTTGGGGCGGTGCTTATGGTTATCGAATTGAAATCGATCATGGCAATGGTTACGTAACCGCTTACAACCATCTATCAAAGATTGAAATATCGGGTGGAGAAGTTGCTGCCGGGCAAGAGATCGGAAAAACTGGGACCTCTGGAAACACAACGGGTCCACACTTGCACTTTGAAGTAACTAAAGATGGCGAATTCATGAACCCATCGTCTTGGCTTTGGGGAAACTAGGCCTAAAGCTTTTCGACTGGCGCGTAACGCAATAGTAAGCGCTTCTCTCCCGCACTCTTGAAATCAATCGTTGCTTCTGCCTTTTCATTCTGTCCGACAACTGCAGTAACAGTTCCCATTCCAAACTTGTCATGTAATACTCGATCGCCAACTTCGAGAACCATTACCGGTTCATCGCGCTTTGTTGGTTTTGAATATCCGGAGCCAGAAAGTCCTAATGGGCCAGGTTCTTCACCTTGTCGATCTACTAGCTCAGCTGGAATTTCAGAAAGGAATCTGGATTCTGGATTGTAATTTGGTTGACCCCAAGTTGATCGAGCTACTGCTCGGGATAAGTACAAACGTTTCATGGCGCGAGTCATGCCAACGTAAGCAAGACGACGCTCTTCTTCGAGTTCTGTTGCCGAACCTAATGCTCGCTGGTGTGGAAAGACGCCGTCTTCCATTCCAGTTAAGAACACGACTGGAAACTCAAGTCCTTTTGCAGTGTGCAAAGTCATTAAAGTAACAACGCCACCATGCTCTTCACCTGTTGGGATTTGATCGGAGTCTGCAACTAATGAAACTCGTTCCAAAAAGTTTGACAGAGTTGCGACTTCGTCAGAGTCGTTGTCTTCGGCAAATTGTTCTTCGTATTCCCGGGTAACGTTCTCGAGTTCAGCAATGTTTTCTACCCGAACTTCGTCTTGCGGATCTTTGCTGGCAGTCAATTCCTTTAAATAGCCAGAGGCTTCCATTGCTGCTTCCAGAATCGCACTTGGTCCAGCGCCTGATTCATCAAGCGTGCGTAGGTTTCCGAGGAGTCGATTGAATTCAGCAAGTGCCGTAGCAGAACGCGTCGGCAGGGTGTGAATTTCTGACAATCTATTCAGCGCTGCACTAAAGGTGATCTTTTCGCGGCGCGCGAATCCTTCTACGGCCTCTTCGGCCTTATCGCCAATCCCGCGGCGAGGGGTATTCAAGATTCGACGTACCGAAACATCGTCTTCTGGATTAGAAACTGCTCGCAGGAAAGCAAGAGCATCCTTGATTTCCTTGCGCTCATAGAACCTAGTTCCACCAACGACTTTGTAAGGGACCCCGCGGCGAATGAATACTTCTTCCACACTTCGAGATTGGTTATTTGTCCGGTAAAAAACTGCAACATCTTTGTACTCAAAGCCATGATTATCAATCAAGTCTGCGACATTGGTGACAATGAAGTCAGCTTCATGATGTTCATCATTGGCGGTATAGATAACAATCTTTTCGCCACTACCTTCAGCGGTCCAAAGTCGCTTGGCAGGGCGGCCGGAATTCTTTTCAATGACTGAGTTGGCACTTGTGAGAATGTTTTGGGTCGATCGATAGTTTTGTTCTAGAACAACGGTTTTAGCATCTGAGTAATCTCGCTCAAACTCAACAATGTTACGGATGTTAGCGCCGCGGAAGGCATAGATGCTTTGATCAGCGTCACCAACAACGCAAAGTTCAGCGGGAGTGATTCCATCTTTACCGTTACCAACTAGTTCGCGAATCAAAACATATTGCGCATGGTTTGTATCTTGATACTCATCAACCAGTACATGTCGGAAGCGGCGATGGTAGTGCTCAGCCACATCTGGGAAGGCTTGTAGCAGTGCAACGGTATGGCCAATCAAATCATCAAAATCAACTGCGCTAGCTAACATCAAGCGACGTTGATACTCGCCATATGCCTGGGCAACTGTTTGTTCTTGCGCAGTGACGGCTTTGCTAATCGCATCTTCGTAATCAATTAGTTCATTCTTTAAGTTACTGATTTGGCCAAGTAAGTACTTTGGGCTATAAGACTTTGGATCTATGCCCAGATCTTTTGAAACCAAAGACAGCATGCGAACTGAGTCTTGGGTGTCATAAATTGTGAACGAAGGTTTTAAGTTAAGCCGCTTGGCTTCATTGCGCAGAATCCGGACGCAAGCCGAGTGAAAAGTTGAAACCCACATACTTCTGGCCTTTGGGCCAACCATGTGAGCAACACGTTCTTTCATTTCATTCGCAGCTTTATTGGTAAATGTAATAGCCAGAATTTCGGTGGGAGCTGCATTTCGCT
>Ga0102870_1000932_pt1 | contig 10220 bp, 8 predicted proteins | sample Colrivmet1546B02_FD_78442 | JGI IMG/M metagenome (GOLD analysis project Ga0102870, IMG submission 78442) | Estuarine microbial communities from the Columbia River estuary - metaG 1546B-02 | ecosystem: Environmental > Aquatic > Marine > Intertidal zone > Estuary | place: USA: Columbia River...
ACCCAGACAATTCCTGATTCAAACAAAACGCCTGCCCAAACCAGCACGGCCCCTACTCTTCCGGGTCAAGGCCAATACTCTTTATTTGACGCACCAGCCCCTGCAACACTGGGCGCTGAGCCCGCCACCAATTTCCAAAGGACTCATCTGGCGCAAACCACCCACCACTATCAGGTGATACAACCCGGCTTGGGATTAAAACTTTTGGTGGAAACACTATGCAAGCAACCGAGTGTTTGCTTTGATACCGAAACGACTTCACTCAACCCTATGGAGGCTGAATTGGTGGGGATATCCCTGAGCTGGGAAGCCCACAAAGCCTATTTTATTCCTCTAGGCCCTGATCCCGAGCAAATACAAGGCGCCTTGGAACAGTTAAAGCCATTTTTTGGGTCCACCCAGGTGGAAAAAATAGCCCATAACCTTAAGTATGACCTTAAGGTGCTTAAACGCTATGGCGTCGAAGTATCAGCGCCTTGGTATGACACCATGATTGCGCATTATTTGATCAATCCGGACATGAGGCACAACATGGATGTATTGGCCGAGACCTACCTCAACTATCAACCCATCAGCTACCAGGATCTTGTCGGCAAGGGAAAACAAGAACTACCGATCAGAGAAGTTGATCCCTCCTTGTTGGCGGACTATGCCTGTGAGGATGCAGACATAACGTATCAATTGGCAGAACTGTTCAAAAAGGAACTAGCTCAAGCTGAAAATACCTCCTTGATCGAGGAGTTAGAATTGCCGTTAATCGATGTTTTAGCGGACATGGAGCTTGCTGGAATAAGTCTGAATCAACAGTTCTTACACCAACTTTCTGTAGAACTGGAGAGAGACCTCAAAACACTGGAACAAGAAATCTATCAATGTGCGGGTTCAACCTTTAACATCGCCTCACCCAAACAATTGGGGGAAATTCTGTTTGAACAACTAAAATTGGTCGACAAACCAAAAAAGACAAAAACAGGTCAGTACGCCACCTCAGAAGAGGTGTTGTCTTATTTGGCAAAAGACCATGAAATTGTTCGTAAAGTACTTGAATACAGGGGATTGGCCAAGCTTAAAAGCACGTATATAGACGCTTTACCCACTCAGGTGGACAAAAAAACAAATCGAATTCATACTGAATACATGCAAGCGGTAGCCGCTACTGGAAGGTTGAGCAGCAATAATCCGAACCTGCAAAACATCCCCATCAGAACAGAACGAGGACGTGAAGTGCGCAAAGCCTTTGTTCCCAAAAATGATCAATACGAACTGATGTCGGCGGATTACTCTCAAATTGAATTGAGAATTATTGCTGCGCTCAGTGAGGAAGACCACATGATTGAAGCGTTTAAACAAGGAGCCGATATTCATACAGCTACAGCGGCAAAACTATTTGGCATCCCCCTAGCTGAGGTATCAAAATCACAAAGAAGTCAAGCCAAAACGGTCAACTTTGGCATCATATACGGAGTATCTGCCTTTGGACTAAGCAACCAAACAGACCTGAGCAGAAGCGAAGCCAAAGAAATGATTGAAACCTACTACGCGACCTACCCAAAACTGAATACCTACATACAATCTCAAATCGCATTTGCCCGAGAACACGGTTATGTACAAACGGTTATGGGACGTAGGCGGTACCTGAAAGACATCAATTCATCCAATCCTGTAGTGCGTGGTGCCGCTGAGAGAAATGCGGTAAACGCGCCCATACAAGGATCAGCCGCTGATATTATCAAAGTAGCGATGATACGAATTCACGAGTCCATGAAGCAATTAAAGTTAACATCCAAAATGTTGCTTCAGGTGCATGATGAATTGGTTTTCGAAGTTTATTTACCGGAAAAAAATCAGCTCACAGCATTGATAAAAAAAGAAATGGAAGGGGCCTATAAGTGTGCCGTTCCTTTAGAGGTGGAGATAGGATCAGGATCTAACTGGTTAGAGGCGCATTAATAAGTGACTTTTTTTGAAAAAAATTAGAAATATTTGAAATCACAGATTTGCATTATCGCAAATTAAATGTACATTTGCAGCCCGTTTGTAGGGAACAACGTGTTTAATTAGAAGATTATGAGTGTAGACACATTAAGTTATAAGACTGTTTCAGCCAACAAAAACACCGTTCAAAAAGAGTGGGTTTTGGTAGATGCTGAAGGAGAGACTTTGGGTCGTTTGGCTTCGAAAGTAGCCGTAATGTTGCGTGGCAAGAACAAACCAAACTATACCCCACACGTAGATTGTGGTGATAATGTGGTAGTGATCAACGCCGAAAAAATCCACTTGTCTGGAAACAAAATGCAAACCAAAACTTATGTGCGTCACACTGGATACCCAGGAGGACAACGCAGTTTATCTGCTGTTGAACTGATGGCAAAAAATCCAACACGCATGGTCGAGAAATCTATCAAAGGTATGTTGCCTAAAAACAAATTGGGAGCTGAACTATTCAGAAACCTTAAAGTTTATGAAGGAGCTGCACACCAACAAGAAGCGCAAAAACCAAGAGTAATTAATCTTAAAGAATTCAAATAATGGGGGCTATTCACAAAATTGGAAGAAGAAAGACTGCTGTTGCCCGCGTCTATGTGACTGAAGGAAAAGGCCAAATCACCGTAAACAAGAAAGACTTGGCTGAGTACTTGACTACAAGCACCCTACAATACAAAGTACAACAACCTTTTTCTTTAACAGGAACAGAAGGTTCTTACGATGTGAAAGTAAATGTTTTTGGCGGTGGAATTACTGGACAAGCTGAAGCGATCCGTTTGGCTATCTCCAGAGCACTTTGCGCCATCAATGAAGAATTTAGAGCGATCCTAAAACCAGAAGGTCTTTTAACCAGAGATCCAAGAATGGTGGAACGCAAAAAGTTTGGACAAAAGAAAGCCCGCAAGCGCTTCCAGTTCTCCAAACGTTAATACTACAGTGGTTTTCCCTTGGAAAACCACTTTTTTGTTCCTTGAAACCGCCCTTTGGGCACCAAATACCATAGAGTCCGCACTGCGGGCAACTAGTTTAGCATCTAAATGTCTCGTGCCTGGCACAAGGGATGTTGCTAAAAATGATTAAGAACGTAAACTAAGTAAAAAAATGGCAAAAATTGAAGTTAAAGACCTCCTAGAGGCAGGTGTACATTTTGGTCACCTTACCAGAAAATGGAATCCACACATGGCTCCATACATCTACATGGAGCGCAACGGAATCCATGTAATCAACCTCTACAAAACAGCTGCAAAATTAGAAGAAGCTAACGAAGCTTTGAAGAAAATTGCCGCTTCTGGCCGCAAAGTATTGTTTGTAGCTACCAAAAAACAAGCCAAAGATATCGTAGCTGATTTAGCTGGAAAAGTAAACATGCCCTACATCACTGAGCGTTGGCCGGGTGGTATGTTGACCAACTTTGTGACTATTCGCAAGGCGGTTAAAAAAATGAGTTCTATCGACCGCATGAAAACAGATGGTACGTTTGAAACTCTGTCTAAAAAAGAAAAACTACAAGTTGATCGTTTGCGCGCTAAGTTGGAAAAAAACTTAGGTTCCATTGCTGATATGACGCGTCTTCCGGGAGCCATCTTCGTGGTAGATACCATGAGAGAGCACATCGCCGTGAAAGAAGCCAAGAAATTGAATATCCCTGTATTTGCTATGGTGGATACCAACTGTGACCCAAAGCCGATTGACTTCGTTATCCCAGCCAATGATGATGCTTCAAAATCAATCGAAGCCATCATGGGAAGTGTAGTTACCGCTATTACTGAAGGTTTGTCTGACCGCAAGGCGGATAAAGATGTTTCTGACGATGCTCAAATGGAAGCGATGGAAGCTGCTGCTGAGATCAAAGAAACTACTGTGGACCTAGAAAGCAAAACAGTAGCCGAGTTGAGAGAATTGGCGATTGCCAGCGATATCGCCGGTGCTGCCAGTATGAAAAAAGCAGACCTTATCGCTGCATTGAGCTAATTATTAAATACCAAATATCATGGCTAATATTACCGCCCAAGACGTAAACAAACTCAGACAGACCACAGGTGCTGGAATGATGGATTGCAAAAAAGCATTGGTGGAAGCTGATGGCGATTTTGAAAAAGCGATTGAAATACTGCGCAAAAAAGGACAAAAAGTAGCCGCCAATAGAGCTGACCGTGAGTCAACTGAAGGTGCTGCCATTGCCAAGGTAAATGCAGCTCAAAACCAAGGAGTGGTTATTTCGCTTAACTGCGAGACTGACTTCGTGGCCAAGAACGAATCGTTCACTACGCTTGCTCACGCAATTGCTGATTTAGCTATGGGATTTGACTCATTGGAGTCACTTCTGGCTGCTGATTTCAACGGAATGTCTGTTCAAGAAAAATTGACAGAACAAACAGGTGTGATCGGAGAGAAAATTGAAATCGGAAGTTTCAAGAAACTATCTGCTCCTTTTGTAGGCTCATACATCCACGCTGGAAACCGCATCGCTACTTTGGTAGGTCTATCTGCCTCTGTTACAGGTTGTGAGACTATCGCTAAAGATGTGGCCATGCAAGCGGCTGCTATGAATCCAGTAGCGCTTAACGAAAGTCAAGTGGATCAAGCGATCATCGATAAAGAGATTGAAATCGCCAAAGATCAATTGCGCCAAGAAGGTAAGCCAGAAGCTATGTTGGAGAAAATCTCTCAAGGGAAACTTCAACGTTTTTTCAAGGACAACACCTTGGTGAACCAAGAATTCATCAAAGACAACACCATGACTGTAGCACAGTATGTGCAAACAGCGGACAAGGGATTGACTGTTACCGAATTTGTTCGTGTAGCCTTAGGTTAATTCATCAACTAGATGTATCGACTAAGCTGCTGGTTATCCAGCAGCTTTTTTTTTGAACTCTATGCTTGGAAAGGGATGGATTAAGACACAGACTCTTTTTTTTTGATTATTTTTGTGGCACCAAAACAACCCCCATGAAATACCAACGCATTCTTTTAAAACTAAGTGGAGAGGCCTTGATGGGTGATCTTCAATATGGAATCGATCCAACCCGCATTTCACAATATGCCGAAGCGATCAAAGAGGTCGTTGAGTCTGGTGTTGAAATAGCCATCGTTATTGGAGGGGGTAACATTTTTAGGGGGGTTTCCGGTGCGAGTAATGGAATGGATCGAGTTCAAGGAGATCATATGGGCATGCTTGCCACTGTAATCAATGGACTCGCTTTGCAAAGCGCCTTAGAAGAGATCGGTGTACCGACTCGTCTTCAATCTGCCATTCACATCAATCAAGTAGCTGAGCCTTTTATTCGACGTAAAGCCATGAGACACCTTGAAAAAGGGCGGGTGGTTATTTTTGGAGGAGGCACAGGTAACCCCTACTTCACCACAGACTCCGCCGCAGTACTTAGGGCTATAGAAATACAGGCTGACGTCATCCTCAAAGGCACACGCGTCGATGGTATTTATACCGCTGATCCTGAAAAGGATGCTGCAGCTACTAAATTTGACACCATCACATTTAATGAGGTCATCAGAAAAGGGCTTAAAGTAATGGACACCACCGCATTTACTTTGAGTCAAGAAAATGAACTACCGATCATTGTATTTGATATGAACACCCAAGGCAACCTGTTGCGCATTGTGCGCGGTGAGGCTGTAGGGACAATAGTAAACGCCTAACAGAATACCCATGAACGAAGAAGTACAATTCGTATTGGACAGTGCTGCCGAGCAGATGGAAAAGGCATTGTCTCACTTAGAGAAAGCATTTGTTAAGTTGCGCGCTGGCAAGGCAAGTCCCGCTATGCTTTCCTCCGTATTGGTGCAATACTACGGAAACCCTACACCCCTGTCCCAGGTAGCCAATATCAACACCCCCGATGGAAGAACACTGACAGTACAACCTTGGGAGAAAAATATGATCTCCGAAATTGAAAAAGGAATCATGGTTGCCAACTTGGGTTTCAATCCGATGAACAACGGAGACTTGATCATCATCAGCATACCACCGCTGACTGAGGAAAGAAGGCGTGAACTATCCAAAATGGCCAAGGCAGAGTCAGAAGATGCCAAAGTAGGTGTCCGATCAGCGCGTCAAGAGGCCAACAAAGATTTAAAAGCAGCCGAGCTGCCTGAAGACGTACTCAAAGACGCGGAAAATAAAGTGCAACAACTTACCGATAAATACATCGCTAAAGTAGAACAGTTATACAGCGTTAAGGAAAAAGAAATCATGACCGTCTAATCCATTGGTGGCAGAACACCTACTGCCCAGCTTTGACATACGCCTATGAAAACCAACGGATTTTGGCAACTTATCGCCCGGGTCATACTTAGAAATCGCTTACTGATCCTTCTGGTAATTGCTGGAATCACAGCTGCGCTAGCTACCCAATGGAAATACATGCGGTTCTCCAACTCGGAGGCCAATCTCCTGCCGATTGATCACCCGATCAGCCTTACTTATCAAAACTTTTTAGCTCAATTTGGCGAGGAAGGCAATATCGTGGCCGTTGCCATCACTAGTGCGGATCAAATATCAGCAGAATCCCTAGGGCATTGGCATGAATTTAGCCGCTCGCTGGAAAATTTGGAGGAAGTGGAGATGGTACTTTCCACCGAAAACGTACGCACACTTAAAAAAAGTGAATCCGGAGACCGATTTACTTTTAGCCCCTACTATGAAGATTCGAACCAAACCCCTGACCCTGAATCTTTAAAACATTTCTTTATCTCCCAACCGTTCTACGAACAAATCCTATACAACAAGGAAACGTCGACCGTGAGAACCTTGATTTATTTGGACAAAAAAATCGTCAATACTTCAGCCAGAAAAACCTTTATACTGGAGAAGTTTAACCCATTAGTTGAAAAATTCGAACAGAGTTCTGGTCTGAATGCCTATGTCTCCGGCATGCCCTACATACGGACCATGAATGCACAAAGCATTATCGATGAAATTGGGCTATTCATATTGGGCGCATTGGTCGTGACTACCTTGATCTTCTTTTTCTTTTTTAGGTCCTACCGAGCCACCTTTATTTCTATGGCCGTGGTGATCATAGGCGTTATGTGGTCGTTTGGTATTTTGGGATTGTTGCGTTACGAAATCACTGTGCTTACCGCACTGATCCCCCCACTGATTATCGTCATCGGCATTCCGAATTGCATTTTCTTGATCAACAAATACCAACAAGAAGTAAAGAACCACGGGAACAAAGCGCTATCCTTGATTAGGGTCATTGGAAAAGTGGGGAACGCCACCTTGATGACCAACATGACCACTGCTTCGGGGTTTGCCACATTTGCCTTGACCAACAGCAACTTGCTTAAAGAGTTCGGTATAGTCGCGTCCATCAATATCTTGGGCATATTCCTTTTGTCCATTGCCATCATTCCCATCATCTACAGTATGATGGATAAGCCCAAAGACAGGCACCTCAAACATTTAGAAAAAAGATGGATCGGTGGTTTTGTTCAGTGGACCACAGAGGTCGTACGCCATCACAGAGTAACTGTCTACATGATCGCCATTTCTGCACTAGCCATCAGTATTATAGGGATTTTCCAGATTAAAACCTCCGGGTCACCGATTGAGGATATGCCCAAAAACAAATCATTTTACCAAGATATCGGGTTCTTTGAACAGGAATTTACCGCCGTTTTGCCCTTGGATATTGTAATAGAAACGAAGCAGAAAAATGGGGTTTATCGCCCAGCCACCTTGAAGCGAATCGATGAACTGCAGCAATACATAGAAACCGAGGAAAATCTGGCCAAGCCGCTGTCTGTAGTCAACCTGGTTAAATATGCCAAACAAGCCTACTACAATGGATTGCCTCAATACTATGAATTGCCCAGCCCTCAAGAGCGAAGTTTTATCAACCAAGCTATCCTCAACAGCAGTGCTTCACAAAACAACTTACTCAGTGCCTTCACTGATTCCAGTGGGCAAATCACCCGAATTTCCACAGGAATTAAGAACCTAGGAACCAAGGAAATGGAATTAGTGTACGGCGGACTAGACAAAACACTCGATCGACTTTTTCCCAAAGAGCAATACACTACCTATACGACGGGAAAAGCACTGTTGTTTCTCAAGGGAACTGAATACTTGATCACCAACTTATTGATCTCACTCTTACTAGCCATATTGCTCATCTCCTTATTTATGGCCTATCTGTTTAGATCGTTCAGAATGATCGTCATCTCGCTGATTCCCAATATATTGCCCTTAATCATTACGGCTGGAATCATGGGCTTTGTCGGTATTCCGATCAAGCCTTCTACCATATTGGTGTTTAGTATTGCGTTTGGTATATCGGTAGATGATACCATTCACTTTTTGGCCAAATACCGCCAGGAATTGGTCTTGCATCAATGGAAAATTAAAGTCTCCGTATACGGAGCACTCAAAGAAACTGGAGTGAGTATGTTTTACACTTCCATCGTTTTATTTTTTGGATTCTCTATATTCACCGTATCCGATTTTGGCGGCACCATCGCCTTAGGTGCCTTAGTGTCCATCACTTTACTACTGGCTATGCTGTCAAACCTGGTGTTGCTGCCTGCCCTATTGCTCTCACTAGAAAGAAGTATCGCCAACAAAAACACCTTAAAAGAAATACCTCTGGATATCCTTCCTGATGATTCAGATCAATAATTTATCTTTGTTTCCTTATTTGCCTATTCAAGCTGACTATGAAAACGCCTACGATTTGCCAATTGCTCCTAGAAGACAAAACAGCCAAAAACATGACCGTTCAGGGATGGGTGCGCAGTTTTAGAAGTAACCGATTTATTGCGCTTAACGATGGATCAACCGGTCAAAATCTTCAGTGTGTGGTTGAATTTGAACAGTACGACCCTGCCTTATTGAAAAAAATCAACGTAGGTGCAGCAGTAAAACTTACAGGAGACATCACTGAATCTGAAGGAGCAGGCCAAAAATATGAACTGAAGGTTTCGGAAATTACGGTTTATGGTACTTCTGATCCAGAAACGTACCCCATTCAGCCAAAAAAACACTCGCTTGAATTCCTGAGAGAGAAAGCACATCTGAGGGTGCGCACCAATACCTTTAGCGCCGTAATGCGATTGCGATCTAGGCTGGCCTATGCCGTTCACCATTATTTTACTACCCAATCGTTCTATTACGTCCACACCCCCATCATTACTGGGTCGGATGCAGAAGGTGCGGGTGAAATGTTTCGGGTAACTACGCTAGCTCCTCAAAATCCACCGGTGAACGAAGAGGGTAAAGTAGATTACAAAGAGGATTTTTTTGGCAAAGAAACCAACCTCACCGTATCTGGCCAATTAGAGGCCGAAACCTACGCCATGGCACTAGGCAAAGTATACACCTTTGGCCCGACCTTTCGAGCCGAGAACTCCAATACATCGAGACACTTGGCTGAGTTTTGGATGATTGAGCCAGAAGTTGCTTTTAACGACTTATGGGACAACATGGATCTGGCCGAGGACTTCATCAAGTACGTGATTAACGACGCACTGACGCACTGCAAAGAAGATTTAATTTTCTTGGAATCTCGCTTGCTAGAGGAAGAAAAAACAAAGCCACAGGCTGATCGAAGCGAGTTGTCACTCATAGAGAAACTAAAATTTGTCACCGACAATAAGTTCATCCGCCTCTCTTACACCGAAGCAGTAGAGATACTGATGCAGAGCACACCGAACAAAAAGAAAAAGTTTCAATACCCCATTGAAGGTTGGGGTATAGATCTACAAAGCGAGCACGAACGTTACTTGGTAGAAAAACACTTTAAGTGCCCCGTAGTTCTATACGATTACCCTGCCGAGATCAAAGCGTTTTATATGAGGCTCAACGAAGATCAGAAAACAGTTCGGGCCATGGATATTTTATTTCCAGGTATTGGAGAGATCGTTGGCGGGTCACAGAGGGAAGAACGTTTAGATGTGCTAGAGCAGCGCATGGAAGCCCTCGGAATTGATCCCAAGGAATTATGGTGGTATCTCGATCTAAGAAAATTCGGCACAGCCCCACATGCTGGATTTGGCCTAGGGTTTGAACGATTGGTTCTGTTTGTGACAGGTATGACCAACATCCGCGATGTCATTCCATTCCCAAGAACACCGCAAAATGCAGAATTTTAACTTGGACTTTACCGCTGCTTAGTGTAGCTTCAAGACATGTTAAAACAACACCTACAACTTAAACTTTCTCAGAAATTATCCCCCCAGCAGATTCAACTCATGAAGTTGATTCAGCTGCCTAC
>Ga0102870_1000948_pt1 | contig 10148 bp, 10 predicted proteins | sample Colrivmet1546B02_FD_78442 | JGI IMG/M metagenome (GOLD analysis project Ga0102870, IMG submission 78442) | Estuarine microbial communities from the Columbia River estuary - metaG 1546B-02 | ecosystem: Environmental > Aquatic > Marine > Intertidal zone > Estuary | place: USA: Columbia River...
TTTCATCGGAAACGGGGTTGTCTTCTGAAAAATTAAGAACTGGAAAATTAGAAAAGCACGAGTGGGAACAATTGAGCATTAAGGTGAAAAATTTGGAAAAAGCGCCTTTATTTATTGACGATACACCTTCCCTATCTATTTTTGATTTAAGAGCAAAATCAAGACGTTTGGCTTCACAACACGGAATCAAATTAATTATTGTTGATTACCTTCAATTAATGACTGCTGGCGGAAGCAACGGTAAAGGTTCAGGAAATAGAGAGCAAGAAATATCAACTATTTCAAGAAACTTAAAAGCTTTAGCAAAAGAGCTTGGAGTTCCTGTTATCGCACTTTCTCAATTATCTCGTGCAGTTGAAACACGTCCTGGTCACAAAAGACCTCTTCTATCTGACCTTAGAGAATCTGGAGCAATTGAGCAAGATGCCGATATTGTTTCGTTTATTTATCGTCCAGAATATTACAAATTGGATGAATGGGATGACGAAGGGAATTCACCAACACAAGGTCAAGCCGAATTTATCATTGCAAAACATAGAAATGGTAGTTTGGAAAGTGTGAAACTGAAATTTGTTGGTAACCTAGGTAAATTTGAAAACTTGGAAACCTATAGTGGTACTTTTGATGATTTACCTTCAAAAATGAACCACGACGACAATCCATTTCAAACAAAAAGTTTGCCAACTCCAAACGAAGCCTTTGGAAGTAATTTAAATGATTACGACGAGGATGATAGTGAAGTACCGTTTTAATTATCGATTAAACTCCCTTTAAACCCTCAATTAATAAATCGATGTCGTTTTTGGTATTGTAATGACTGAAAGAAATTCTTAAACTTGGTTTTTTTAAATCTTCATCAGATAAAAATTCAGCTAACACATGAGAAGGTTTTGCACTTCCTGATTGACAGGCACTTCCACGAGAAACAGCAATTCCTTTTATATCTAATCCAAATAAAATCATAGCCGATTTATCTTCAGAAAATGGTAAAATAATATTTAAAAGATTGTAAAACCCGTCTTTAGATCCGTTTATTTTAAAATCTGGAAATTCATTTTGTAAACATTCAATAAGGTAATTCTTCAATTCTAAAATTCCTTTTCTTTCCTCATTTAAATTGGCTAAAGCCAACTCAACTGCCTTTGCCATTCCAGCTATTTGATGGACTCCCTCCGTACCTGGACGCAATCCCTTTTCTTGCTCACCACCATATATCAAAGGCTGTAAACCTGAATTTTTTCTAATAAATGCAAATCCAACTCCTTTTGGTCCGTGGAATTTATGGGCTGCAGCAACAATAAAATCAACTGGAGTATTTTGTAAATTCAATTCCGTTTTTGCAACAGATTGAACAGTGTCTGAGTGGAATAAGGCGTTGTTTTGTTGACAAATTCTTGCAACTAAATCAATGTCTAAAACAGCACCAACTTCATTGTTCACATGCATCAAGCTCACCAGGGTTTTGCTATTTTGCGAAAGCAGGTCAACTAAATTAGAAATATCTATACTTCCGTCTTTTTTAATGGCTACATAATCAACTTGGATACCAAATTCCTTTTGTAACGCTTCAATTGTATGCAAAACCGCATGATGTTCAATTTTGGAAGTAATAATTCTCTTAACTTGTAAATCTTTTACACAAGACCGAAGTATAATATTATTAGATTCTGTTCCGCCAGAAGTAAAAATGATTTCTTGAGCAGTGCAATTAAGCTCTTTCGCAATGGCTTTTCTAGAAAGTTCGATTATATTTTTTGCGTTTCTACCAAAACTATGAGTAGAAGAAGGGTTTCCAAAATCATTTGTCATTACTTCAACCATTTCACGAATCACTTCTTCACGAATTTGTGTGGTGGCTGCATTATCTAAATATACTTTATTCATAAGTGCTTTTATACTTTATCGATATTAAATACCAATTTTAAATACAAAAATAAGAAATCAAATCAATGTGAGATAGGTTTTCTAATAAATTAACCCAAGATATAACAAAATGATATTACAAAGAGGAGTCTACATACAAATAAAATTATATTTTTGTGTCAAAAATAGTGTTATGAAAAAAATTATAGGATTACTGGTTTTTGCTTTTATTTTTAATAGCTGTAACGATGGGGAGTTAAAAATACAAACTTTTAATTTTGATCCAGCAGCAGTAATTAATAGCTGTAGCACTAATAACGGATTGTTTTTTAAATTAAACAATAACGAAGCGCTAATATTAAAAACTCCAATTACAACTTTTGCAAACACGGTAACTGCTGTAAATTCTCCAAGAACAGTGTTGATCAATAGTGATAATCAGGTAATTTACAGGTCGTTCAGCTCCACAATAAATAGCTCTTATTTTTGTGGAACTTTGCCACCTGCTAATCCTACTGTAATTGAGGAATGGTATGCTTCAAATGGAATTTTGGGAACTAGCGGTCTAATTCAAGTGACTACTACACAAATAATAGATCCTACAACTAATGCTGTAACTGGTTACAACCATTATGTGGTGTTTAAAAACATAACTTTTTCAAATGGTAGAAGTTCATTTACATATGAAAACTATGTTTATGGAAACTATGTAACAGTTCCTTAATTCAGAAAGGTTTATTTCGTATTCTGCTTTATAAAAACCTCAGTTGCTCCTTGACCATACTTTTGATAATTGGCTTCTTGAAAGAAAATCTGATCGTATCTCCCCAATAGAAAATCAAGTTCTGCTTTCAAAACTCCTTCTCCAACTCCGTGAATAAAAACGATTTTTGGGATGCGATTTCTAATGGAAAAATCAAGGTGTCTTTTTGCTGTTTCTGTTTGTAAAGTGAGGATATCATAATTGCTCATTCCTTTGAAATTTGGGACTAATTTTTCGATGTGTAAATCGAATTCTGGGGCAGGAATTTCATTCTTATTTTTCTTAACTTTTACAAAACTTCGAGGTTTTGGCTCTTCTTTTTCGATTTTAATTTTACTTGAATTAAAACTTCCGATATTTTTACTTAAAATACTGGTATCGTTTATTTTAATTAATTCATTGACAAAAAATGTCATCGTAAATCCATCGTTAGTTTCGATTGAAATCTCCTTGTTTTTAATCGAAATAACAACTCCATTTATATCGTCGTCAAGTACTGAAACCTTATCCCCTATACTAAACATCGTCATCTTCTTTTTCTTGATTTTTACTTGGTACTTTAGCACTTAATTTCATCATTCCAATCATAAAGATCACAATAGAAATTACCTGAATATAAACATTTTTTTTATCCAAACTTTGCTCATAAAAAGCAATAATAATTGCAATTATCATTATTGGTAATAAGACTTTTTTCATTGTAAAATATTTTAAAATTCAAAAGTAGGTAACTTTGAAATAATAACAAGCAAATAATATATTGAATATAAATTATTATTAAATTGCAATCAAATTAATCCTATTTTGAATATAGAAAAGTACCTATTGCCTTGCATGAATAAATCGCTATTTGGAGTCGACTGCATTGGCTGTGGAACTCAAAGATCGTTGCTTTTATTAATTAATGGCGAATTCACAAAGGCCTATTATCAATTTCCAGCAATTTATACCTCCCTACTCCTTTTTATATTCATAGGTTTACACTTAATTAATAAGAAACGTAATTTTCAAAAAATAATAATAGGATTGGCTATAATTAATGCAATAATTATGATTATTTCTTATATTTACAAAATATCAAACTTTTTATAATTATTTAAATGGAAAAAAGAAATCTACCGAATGGAACCGCAGTTTTAATTTTAGGAATATTATCAATTGTAACTTGCTGCTGTTATGGTTTTATTGGTCTAACTTTAGGTATAATAGCAGTGGTTTTGGCAAATAAAGATTTGAAAATGTATCAAGAAAGTCCTGAATTATATTTAAATTATAAAAATTTAAATATTGGTAGAATTTTAGGAATTATAGGAATTGTACTAAGCGCATTGACTATGCTAGCGTTCGTTTATTTATATTCCCTTGGGCCAGAAAGGTTATTAGAATTTCAGAAAAATTTGGAAGCTAAAGCAAAATACCAACAAGAACAAAGTCAATAATTATTTATTATAAAAAACCCTCTAAAAAGAGGGTTTTTTATTTATCTATCGAATTGTTTTAATGTTCTAATTATAATGTCTACGCAATCTAACAATTGAGCTTCGTTAATTACCAATGGTGGCGCAAAACGAATGATATTTCCATGTGTTGGTTTTGCCAATAATCCGTTGTCTCGCAAAGCCATACAGATATCCCATGCAGTATCACTTTCTTCGGTATCATTGATTACGATAGCATTCAACAATCCACGACCACGAACTAAAATTGCCACATTTGAAGTTGGAATATACTCATTCAATTTATTTCTAAAAACCTTTCCTAAAACGCGAGCATTCTTAATTAAATGTTCGTCATTAACCACTTTAAGAGCGGCAATTGCTACCGCAGCGGCAATTGGATTTCCTCCAAAAGTTGATCCGTGTTGGCCTGGCTTTATCACATTCATAATGGAATTATTAGCCAAAACAGCAGAAACCGGATAGGCGCCGCCTGACAAAGCTTTTCCTAAAATAAGAATGTCCGGCGTTGCGTAAGTATTTTGTTTTTCACATTTGTTCTCGCAAGTACAATTTCCACAAACTGCAAGTAAAGATCCCGTTCTTGCAATTCCAGTTTGAATTTCATCAGCTATAAATAAAACATTGTATTTATTACAAAGTTCTTTTGCTTTAAGCATATAATCGTCTGCTGGAGTATAAACACCCGCTTCCCCTTGAATAGGTTCCACAAGAAATCCCGCAATAGAATCTGAAGATTTAAGTGTTTTTTCTAATGCTTCGATGTCATTGTAAGGTATTTTGATAAATCCTTCCGTATAGGGGCCAAAATTATTTCTAGCATTTTCATCATTAGAAAAAGAAATAATTGTGGTTGTTCTTCCGTGGAAATTTCCGTCGCAAACAATGATTTGGGCTTTTTGCTCCTTGATTCCTTTTACTTCGTAAGCCCATTTTCTGCAAAGTTTTAAAGCCGTTTCAACCGCTTCAGCACCAGTATTCATTGGTAATACTTTGTCAAATCCAAAGTAATTAGTAATAAATTCTTCGAATAAACCTAATTGGTCATTATAAAAAGCACGAGAAGTTAATGTAAGTTTTTGCGCTTGATTGATTAATGCTCCAATAAATTTTGGATGACAATGACCTTTATTTACTGCCGAATAGGCCGATAAAAAATCATAATAACGTTTTCCTTCAACGTCCCAAACATAAACCCCTTCTCCTCGATTTAAAACAACTGGGAGTGGATGGTAATTGTGGGCTCCAAATTCATTCTCTAATCCGATTAATCCCTCGGCATTTATTTTTTCTAAAACTGACATTGTAAAATATTAAATTTTTCAAAACTCAATTCCTTCTTATGGAGAGAAATCATCCTATATAATTCAATAAAGAAACTAAACTACTTCCCCTTCCCAATTCATTATTCCACCAAGTAAATTAAAGGCATTTTCGAAACCCAATTGACTCATAATTGAACAAGCCTGACCGCTTCTTCCTCCCGATCTACAGTACACGTAATAGTTTTTTGATTTAGCCAACTCTTCGATAGCATATATATAACCTTGCCCTTTATAAATATCAATATTGATAGCTCCAGGAATATACCCTTCATTAAATTCATCTTCGGTTCTTACGTCTAAAATAACTGCGTTAGAATCTTGATATAGTTGATCTTTCCATATGTCTTGTTCTAAATTCATTGGTGTTAATTTATAATGATTTTTTTAGTTGCAACTTTTCCATCAACATTTACATTTAATAAATAAACTCCTTTTGCAATTGGATTAAAGTTAATTTCTCTGTTGAAATAAGTATTTGAACTACTATAATTGGATTGAAAAATGCTTCTGCCGCTTATATCGTATAGGTTTATTTTAACTTCGTTGGCATTTTCAATACTCAAATTTACAGTTCCATTTGATGGATTTGGTGAAATTTCAAAATTAAATAAACTGCTTTCGTTGTTGGATAACGCACTTGAAACTACAAAATTATCAATATAAACTCCGTCGTTATTAACTGCATCGTCAGATTGCATTACAAATCGTAACATTAAATTTGATGATTGAGGCAAACTATGACTGTAGTGTGTCTTTGTTCCCAAAGTTCCGGTCCACTGCCCTCCTACGCAATTTTGACAATCGGTTGTGTTTGGTACTCCTTCATTATTGTACCAACCCGAAACTATTCCAGTATCTAAATTAGTCCATGTAACCCCATTATCTGTAGATGTTTGAACATATAATATATCAAAGTTTGGTTCTAAATCAAACCCCATGTCAAATTCAACCTTTGGAGTTGGTTGTGTAGATAAATCATAACATTTTGAAACTAAATAAGATTTTGTTTTATCTGGATAATTTCCGGATAATTTTGTTATATATGCTTTAGAACCTATAATTGCATTTGTAAATATTGTTTTTGTTCCAATCACACCTCTTTCCCACATAACATTGCTCATTCCATTTGAATCAATTGATATTAAATCATCAGTAGTGCTTTCAAAAGTATTTACTTGATTTACAGTACCTGAAGTGTTTCCTAATACATAAGATGATCTAGAATTATTCAAACTATTTCCATCGTTTTGAGTTGTTGTAGATACAGTTAAAATATGAGTTCCAGTAGATAAATTAGAATAAGTTGGTAATGTATAACTCTGAGAAGAACAATTTGCTAGGGAACCCGTCCAAGTAGCTGTAGAAGAAGGTCCTCCGTCCATTGAATAGGAAATTGTTACAGAAGTAATTGGATTTACCCCTGAGTTTTCAAATACAATTACAGGGGTGAAATTAGCATTACATGCGAATAAAATATTTTTATTTAAACTTTTCAAAGATACATCTGAATTGTAACTAACAAATTGAGGTCCAACATTTACAGCAGCCCAGGCATTTGTAATAGCGATATATTCCGGACTTGTAGTACAATATAAGTTTGAAGCTACAGCTAATGTGGCATTTCTAGCATCTAAATAAGTTGAGTTTGCTGTAAGATAATCTCTTTCAGCATAGTAAATTACTTGAGATGATTTTTCCATTCCAATACCTGTAACATTATAACTCGCAGGAGTTGGGGCATTATTTGTGCCGGTTTTTCCCGCCGTTAAAATATAAAACCAATGATTTAATACTCCACTATTATTATGAACACCACAATAATCATTTGTAGATGTAGGTGCGCAGGTAGATTCATCTCCAGTCGCTGTCCAATTAGTTCCTAAATAAGTGTCTGGATTACCTTTTGTTCGTGGATTGTTCATTGATCTAAAAGCATTTGCAGAAGTACTCAAATCTTCAGCTATTTGCCACACAGCATTTATCGGCGTACCAGCTAAAGACCCTGTTCTTGCATAATGTTCAACACAAGCTCCCCAAATATCTGACAATCCTTCATTCATAGCACCTGATTGATTTTGATAGGCTAAACCAGCAGTATATTGGCAGATTGCGTGCCCAATTTCATGTGCGCAAACATCAATTGAAGTTAAAATTGAAGTGGTAGTACTTCCATCTCCATAACTCATTACAGTTCCATTCCAAAAGGCATTAACCAAACTTGTATTGACAACTTTGCGATAATGAACATAGCTTTTTATCTGACTTCCATTATCATCGAAGCTATTTCTATTAAAGGTGTTTTTAAAAAAATCATATGTTTTTTCTGCTCCCCAATGGGCATCTAAAGCACCATTGTCTTTGTTAGCATTATTATATTCTGCTGCAGTCCAGTTATTATCAGAATCAGAAAAATGAACATTTTGATAATTTACAGTTCTTGCAGAATTATAAGTAACAATTCCTCCACCTCTAGTATTATCAAGTAGAACATACTTATTAGTAGAAGCAAACAAAGATGTTTCTATAGATCTGGAACCACTGTATCTAGTATCAGCATTACCGGCTACTAGATTTTCGAAGTTTTTGATTTTTTTTTTCGAATGTTGGCTCGTTTTGTAACCAGCCGCATGTTTAATAATAAGATTTTTGAATAGTATTAATCCAGTATTTGCATCCACATAAATATCGGCTCTTGAAATTGGGTCTATAGAATAAATATCAAATTTATAAGCTAACTTAACTTCACCAGAATTTACTAACGGAAAAATAACCAATTCTCCTTCAGGTTTCTTATAATCCATTAATTGTGCTTGAGCTGGATCTTCCCATAGGTATTTTTGAGCATTTACATTGGTAATCACTTTTTGAAATGCTTCATTTTTAGAAAGTGTTGGCAAAACATCTAAACCATTTGCATTATACAATTCACCGTTAATAGTTAAAACATGATCATTACTAGAATGAGTAATCATAACACCAAATTCAACTTTTATTCCTTTATAGAATTCTTGGAATCGCTCGTGAACCATTTCAGTTTGGTCTTTTGTGACTTTATAGGAGCTAAAAGAATATCCTTTGCCCAAATTGTATTCTTTTTTAAAAGCTGAAATTGCTTCTTCTTGCAAAAGACCACCGTCTTCAAATTTTAAATATTTTTGAAAAGGTACCTTATCACTCATTTTAGCATTTGCTTGAGCAAATACTATAGAACTAGCGAGAATTGAAATTGCTAAACAAAGTGTTTTAAAAGAATTCATAATCATTATAAGTAAGTTTATGCGAATATATTAATAATTCATCACATATAAAATTAGAAGTTATTTAAATTATTTTTCTTTAAGTTAATTAACAAAAAAATAACAAAAAGACAAGACAAATTGATGAAATTAAATATACATTTGTACCTACAAGTTTTGTAATGACAAATATGAAAATTGAAGAAGTAGTAAAATCAAATGTAGCAATGGGATTATCTCAAAAAGCGGTTTTAAATATTATTTACACTCAAAATAATATTAATGAGCGATTAATTGAAATTCTTAAACCTTATGATTTATCTATCGAACAATATAATGTTTTACGAATCTTAAGAGGGCAGAAAGGAAATCCAGCTAACATGTGTGTTATTCAAGAACGAATGCTTGCTAAAACAAGCAACACCACGAGATTAGTAGATAAACTACTTTTAAAAGAAATGGTTACCCGAAAAGTTTGTAAAGAAAATCGAAGAAAAATTGAAGTTTTAATCACTGAAAAAGGATTAGCTATTTTGAAAGAATTAGACCCTAAAGTAGATGATTATGAAAATAATATTGTTTCTAATTTATCTACCAATGAATTAGAACACTTAAACGATCTTTTAGAAAAAATTAGAATTAAATAATAAATAACAAACACAAAATTATGAGTACTTTCATTGAAAATCAAAACTGGCGTTACGCAACAAAAAAATTCGACGCTACCAAAAAAATCGCTACTGAAGATTTAAATTTACTTAAAGAAGCTATCCGCCTAAGTACATCATCATTTGGACTGCAACTTTACAAAGTAATCATTATTGAAAACCCTGAATTAAAAGCAAAATTACTTCCAGCAGCTTACGGACAAACACAAATTGTAGATGCCTCACATGTGGTTGTATTTGCAAATCAAACCTCAGCATCTGATGCCGATGTGGATTCCTACATTAAAAATATCAGTGAAACTAGAGAAATCCCAGTTGATTCTTTGTCAGGATTTGGTGACTATATGAAAGGTTTTCTTAATCCTATTCCAGCAGAACAAAAAGCAATTTGGATGGCAAAACAAACTTATTTAGCTTTAGGAAATTTATTGAATGCTGCTGCTGAATTAAAAATTGACGCAACTCCAATGGAAGGTTTTAATGCAAAACAATTCAACGAAATCCTTGGATTAGACGCACTAAACCTGAATGCAGCTGTAATTGCAACAATTGGTTACCGTCACGAAGAAGATGCAACCCAACATTACAAAAAAGTAAGAAAATCAAATGAGGATCTATTCATAACACTATAATTAACAACTAAAATCAAATTTAAAAATGACAAATTTAAAAACAATTGCAATCGCATTATTAGTAGCATTTGGAACTGTAAATGCACAAACAAAAAAAGTAGACGCAACAAAAAGTTCCATTAATTGGTTAGCTAAAAAAGTAACAGGTCAACATGAAGGAACTGTAAATCTTAAAGAAGGAAACTTAATTTTCAAAGGAAAAAA
>Ga0102870_1000992_pt1 | contig 9931 bp, 9 predicted proteins | sample Colrivmet1546B02_FD_78442 | JGI IMG/M metagenome (GOLD analysis project Ga0102870, IMG submission 78442) | Estuarine microbial communities from the Columbia River estuary - metaG 1546B-02 | ecosystem: Environmental > Aquatic > Marine > Intertidal zone > Estuary | place: USA: Columbia River Estuary...
AAGGCGAGAGGTGCTGAAGTCGTTGACAGAATTGGGTTTTGAAGCACCGACCCCCATCCAGGAACAAGCAATTCCCTACTTATTAGGAGAAGATTGCGATTTTGTCGGTCTGGCGCAGACCGGAACAGGTAAAACGGCCGCATTCGGTTTGCCGTTGATTAATAACATTGATAACGCAGCACGCCTGCCACAAGGGGTCATTATTTGCCCTACACGCGAGCTCTGCCTTCAGATCACCAAAGACCTCAACGTTTTTGCAAAGTATCTAGACGGCAATATCACAGCAGTGTACGGCGGGACCGATATCCGTACGCAAATCTCAAACGTTAAAAAAGGAACGTCAATTGTAGTGGCTACACCAGGTCGTTTGGTCGACCTCATCAACCGCAAGGTGGTGCAATTGGGCCAAATCAAATACGTCATCTTAGACGAAGCAGACGAAATGCTCAATATGGGTTTCAAAGAGGACATCGACATGATCCTCGAACAAACACCTATAGACAAAAACGTTTGGTTATTTTCGGCAACTATGCCAACAGAGGTTGCGCGCATCGCCCGCACCTACATGCACGATCCATTAGAAGTTTCCATTGGGCATAAAAACCAAAGCAACGAAAATATCGAGCACATCTATTATTCAGTGAAAGAACGCGATCGCTACGACGCCGTGAAGCGTTTGATCGATTTCAATCCTACTATTTACGGTCTCATTTTCTGCCGTACAAAAAACGAAACCGCAACAGTTGCCATGAAATTGGCCCGCGACGGCTACAATGCTGAGCCTCTCCACGGAGACCTCACTCAAGCCATGCGCGACCGCGTCATGGAGCGCTTTCGTTCAAAAGAATTACAAATCCTCGTCGCAACAGACGTTGCCGCACGCGGTTTGGATATCAACAACATCACGCACGTCATCAACTACAACCTCCCAGACGACATCGAAAACTACACACACCGTAGTGGCCGTACTGCGCGCGCTGGCAAAACAGGACAGTCTTTGGTGTTGGTCAATACCCGTGAGAACGTCAAGATCAAAGCGATCGAGCGCCAAATGCGCATGACCTTCACGCAGGGCCAAATTCCGAATCCTGCCGAGATTTGCGAGATCCAATTGAAAAAACTCATCGATAACACGATTGCTACCGAAGTCAAAGAAGCCGATATCGCGCCATTTATGGAGCAAATCCTCGACTCTTTCAAAGACCTCAGCAAAGAAGAAGTCATCAAGCGTTTTGTTTCAGCAGAGTTCAATCGCTTTATTGAATACTACGAACGCGCTGGCGACCTCAACGCTGCAGCCAGTAAAGACGAGCGCGAGCGCCCAGATCGCAAAAACGATCGCCAAAGCCGTGCGCGCGAAGAAGGCAAGACCCGTTTCTTTGTCAATCTTGGTCGTCGTGATGGTCTGAATCCCGGTGCAATGGTCCGCATTATCTGCGATGCCACTGGCCTCAATTCCAAAGCACTTGGCCGCATCGACATCATGACCTCATTCTCTTTTATTGAGGCAGATGACGAGCACACACAAAAAATCTTGAAGCACGTCGATGGCTATGAATTCGAAGGCCACAAAGTGTCTATCGAAGTAACTGCTCCTGGTCAGGGTGGCGGCGATGACCGTGGCGAACGCCGTTTCTCCAAAGGCGCAGGCTCTAAAAGAGGCCCAGGTTCTTTTGGCGGTGGAAAAAAACCAAGTTTCGACAGAAAACCTGGCTTTGAGAAAAAAGGCAGTTTTGACAAAAAACGCAGTGGTGGCTTTGACCGCGATCGCGGATTTGGTGCCAAAAGAAATAAATACTAATTCTCCTTACCCATACCTTACCTTTTATGGAAATCAGAAATATTGCCATTATTGCCCACGTTGACCACGGTAAAACAACCCTAGTTGACAAAATGATTGAAGCAGGCCAAGTGGTCAATGAGCGCGACCGCATGACCGGCGAACTCATCATGGACAACAACGATTTAGAGCGCGAGCGCGGCATCACGATCGTCTCTAAAAACGTGTCCGTATCTTACAAAGGCACCAAGATCAATATCATCGACACCCCAGGTCACGCCGACTTTGGTGGTGAAGTAGAACGCGTGCTCAACATGGCCGATGGCGTTTGTTTGTTGGTCGATGCATTTGAAGGCCCGATGCCGCAAACGCGTTTTGTACTCGGAAAAGCACTTTCAATGGGGCTCAAGCCTTTGCTCGTGATCAATAAAGTGGACAAAGAAAATTGTACGCCAGAAGAAGTACACGAAAAAGTATTTGACCTCATGTTTGAGCTCGATGCCAACGAAGCTCAGCTCGACTTCCCAACGATCTACGGTTCTGCCAAAAACGGCTGGATGTCTACAGATTGGAAGCAGCCTACAGACAGCATCACGCCATTGCTCGATCAAATTTTGGATTACTTCCCGCCGCGCGAAATCGAAGAAGGAAATACCCAAATGCTCATTACCTCTTTAGATTTTTCATCGTACGTCGGACGAATTGCAATTGGCCGTTTATCTCGAGGCGTGCTCAAAGAAAATCAACCGATCATTCTTTCTAAATCAGATGGTCGTCAAGAAAAACACCGCATCAAAGAGGTGTTTGTATTTGAAGGTATTGAACGCACCAAAGTCAACGAAGTGCAAGCTGGAGACCTTTGCGCGGTTACAGGTATTGAAGGTTTTGAAATTGGCGACTCCATTTGCGATGCTGAAAATCCAGAGCCGCTACCAACCATTAAAATGGACGAGCCAACCATGAGTATGTTATTCTCGATCAACGACTCTCCATTTTTTGGAAAAGAAGGCAAGTTTGTAACTTCTCGTCACATCTCTGACCGTCTCAACAAAGAACTCGAAAAAAACCTTGCACTTCGCGTAAGCGATACCGACAAAGCCGACAAATGGATGGTTTTTGGTCGTGGTGTACTGCATCTTTCCGTTTTGATTGAAACCATGCGTAGAGAAGGTTATGAGCTACAAGTTGGCCAACCACAAGTCATCATCAAAGAAATCGATGGCGTCAAGTGCGAGCCTGTTGAAGAACTCACTATTGACCTTCCTGAAGAGCACAGCGGAACAGCAGTTGAGGCCGTAACACGCCGCAAGGGCGAAATGACCAATATGGTGCCAAAAGGAGACCGCATGATTGTCACTTTCCAAATTCCATCGAGAGGGATCATCGGTTTGCGCAATTACCTGCTGACTCAAACAGCAGGAGAGGCCATCATGAACCACCGTTTCCTGGAATACCAAACTTACAAAGGCGAGATTCCAGGACGTCAGAATGGTTCTCTCATTTCATTGGAGCAAGGAACATCCATCCCGTTCTCACTTAATAACCTGCAAGAGCGCGGTAAGTTTTTTATTGCTCCCAACGAAGACATCTACGAAGGCCAAGTAATTGGTGAAAATTCTCGTGCTGGCGATTTATGTGTCAACGTGACCAAAACCAAGAAATTGACCAACATGCGCGCTTCTGGTTCCGATGACAAAGTGCGTTTGGCTCCACCTAAAGTGTTCAGCCTTGAAGAGTGTTTGGAATACATCCAATCCGACGAATACGTTGAGGTCACGCCAAAAAGTTTGCGCATTCGTAAAATCTTATTGAAAGAAACGGATCGCAAACGTTCAGGTAAATAATAATTTTGCCAATTTTACGTTGAATCAACGATGAAAAAGGCTTTAATCTTGTTGTTTTTAGTGCTTGCAACTCAGTTGCAGGCACAAAAACGCACTTTTTTATCCCGCTCAGAACTTGGGTTTCATGTAGGCCAGACCTACTACCTCGGGGATCTCAATCCCTACCAGCAATTCAATAACGCACATTTAGCAGGCGGGTTCATTTACCGCTACAACTTTAATAACCGCCTCACGCTGCGCTTCAATTACCTATATGGTCAAGTTTCAGCTGCAGATTCCGCGTCACCGTATCCCTTGTTGATCAATCGCAACCTAAGTTTTCAGTCAAAACTTCACGAAGTAGCCACAGGGCTAGAGTTTCATTATGTGCCTTTTCAATTTGGCAGTAGCCGCTACCCCGCAACCGCTTATTTGCTTGCTCAAATTGGTGTTTTTCACATGAATCCACAAACCTACTACAACGGCGCTTGGCAAGACCTCCAGCCGCTTGCTACAGAAGGTCAGGGGACAACTGCCAACTCACAAAAACCATACAATCTCTATCAACTTTGTGTACCGCTTGGTATGGGGCTTAAAGTAAGTCTCGGAAAAATGGCCACTTTCAATCTCGATGTTTCGATCCGCAAGACCTTCACTGATTACCTCGACGACGTCGGTGCAGATACATATGTGGATCCTCAAATTTTAGAAGACGAAGTTTCGGACCTTTCAGCAGCACTCTCCAACCAGAGCCTAGATGGCAATCGCTTTGGCAAACGCGGCACGAGTAGCACTAAAGATTGGTATGTGTATGCAGGTGCAACGTTTACCTTTCGCTTAGGTAAAGGAGGGGGTTGTTTTTATTAAAAAAGTTATCATGATGTACAAAATTGCTCTTTTTTCATGTTTGGTATTGGCTTCTTGCCAGTCAGAGGTTTGTGAATGTGCCGACCAATGGTTAGAAATGACCCAAGCGCTCAAAGAAGCCGAAGCAGAAGGCAAACCTGTTGATCAACTCCTCAAAAAATACGAAGCACCACTCAAGAAATGTGAAAACATGGATGCCAATTTGACGGCTGCCGAAAAAGAGCAGATGCTCGAAGAATTGCGTGCTTGTGAATCCTACAAGAAAATAGGCAAAGACTAGTTGTTTGCTTGATTGATCAGGAAGTTTTCCTTGAACACCGATTGGTAGCTCTCCCAATGCTGGTAGCCAGAAATGGTTTCGTTGTGCCAAAGAAAACTGAAGGCACCCCCATATTTCTGTACCTCTTTATACAACGCTTGAATGCGTGCTTTGGCGTCCGTTGGCGAGAGTTGAAGGTACTCGAGTAGTGTACCGTCCATATAAACGAAGGGATGCACGGTCAAGGAAGTCACTTCGTTTTTCTGTAAATCGAACCACTTGAATGAGCGGGCAGTCCCGGCCCTAAAACCAGTTTGTTCGGCGTAACCCATTGTGTAGTCGTGGGTGACACCAGCTTTGATCAACTGTTGGTAAGTGAAGGGGAGATTAAACAATAAAAAATGTTGTCGGTTACTGTTCGGTTGATAACCCACAATTTGCGCAAGGCGCTGCATTTCGATTTCGATTTGCTGTGGCTGATGCTGTGTGAGTGAGCTGGCATGCAGTCCAATTTCACAAACAGCAGCAATTTGCTTGATTTTTTCTTGTTGCGCCAGATTGAGGTGGGATAAATTCTTATCGAGTTTGCTATAGTTTCCCAATAACCAAAATACTTTGGTTTCTTCAAAATGTTGGGCCAATTCGGCAATTTGCTCAAAAGTATCGTAGGGGTCGGGCAGGGCACCAGACCTGACTTTTTTACGATCGTTGATCCGTTCACTTCGGCGATAAATCAAGTCTTTGGCATTGGCAAAAAAGGTTCGAATGCTGTTTTTGTGCGCGTAGGCGAAGGTATGATCGATATCAAAAGTTGGCTGAAAATAAAAACGAGGTGGCTGGGCTGACAAACTTATCTGAAGAGATTTTTCAAGGTAACTGATCAGGCTATTGCTCCAGATATCGCATATAGGTGTTTGCAGCCAGTTCTGATGTTGTAATATAGAGGCGCTCGCTTTGTATCGTCCCAGACCATCAGTCTGCGGACTGTTGTATTCTTCCATGCGACTCAAGACATAAAAGATAGAGGCCAACAGATCTGCAGTTTGGTCAAATTCAAGACAGGCTGTTCCAAAAAATGCGCCCGGAGTAGGCTTCTTTTGTAGGCATTCATCTTCAAAAAGGAGTCTGGCTGGAATGATTTGAAGGCAATCTGCGAATTCGCGTTCTGAATAGTTAAGTTTGGGACCACTTGCCGCTATGAAAGCAATGCCATCGTTGGTCAGTTGATAGGCCACCTTCCTGTCTTTGAACACAAAAGAAAGCGTGTAGAGCAGGCGCTCGGTGATATATTCGACGTAAATGAGCACTACAGATCTGCGATGATTTTTTCACAAATGAACTCGGCAGCACGGCCATTGCCAAATATAGACGCATCGGTCTGAATGGTTTGAGACAAGAGTTGAGTGGCCGCCTCTAGAATCTTTTGGGCATCTGAACCTGTAAGGATTGCTGCGCCAGCTTCAACAACCTCTACCCACTCGGTTTGCTCGCGCAGAATGACGCAGGGTTTGGCAAAGAAATAAGCTTCTTTTTGTACACCGCCGCTGTCCGTTACAATCATGCGCGCGTTTTTCTCTAGAGCAATCATGTCGAGAAAACCAGCGGGATCAATGAGTTGAATGCGGGTTTCAGCGCTGAGCTTTTCTTGGAAGCTAGGGTTCAATAAAGTCTGAATTTTACCTCGCGTGCGCGGATGCAAGGGCAAAATGACGCGCATATTTGTTTGCTCAACAAGTGCCAGCAATGCCCTAAATATGCTTTCCAGGGCAACTGGGTCATCTGTATTGCTATCTCGGTGTATGGTGCAAAGCACAAATGGTGTTTGGTTCAGCTCGAGTTCGGTTATAATGCGCGATTTTTGATCGCTGAGTTGCGCAAAATAAAGGCTGTTGTCGTACATGATATCGCCGCAGTGGTACACATGAGGTGCATCAATACGCGCTTTGGTTTGATGTACGAGCTCAAACCCTTCCTTAGTTAGATTGCCAATTCCAGCTTGCGTAGGTACAAAGAGCAGCGTGCTCATGTGGTCTGCAGCGATCCGATTGATTTCTTCGGGCATGGCCTTATTGAAACTGCGCAAACCGGCTTCAATGTGCACTACCGGAATATGAATTTTAGCGGCTGCCAAAGCAGCAGCAATAGTGGAGTTTGTGTCGCCATAAATCACAACCGCAGCTGGTTTTTCTTTTTCGAGAATGGCCTCAAGGCCGCTCAGCATAGCGGCAGTCATGTGGCCATGTGAACCACTACCTACAGCAAGGTTGTAGTCTGGTTTAGGGATACCGAGTTCTTCAAAAAAAACAGCGGACATGTTTTCGTCGTAATGCTGGCCCGTATGGACTAAAATTTCTTCTATTTGCTCAGAAAAATGCGTTTGGATGGCACGGCTCAGGGCCGCAGCTTTGATAATTTGAGGTCTGGCCCCAATGACGGTGAGGATTTTCTTTTGGGTCATTTTACAACATGCCTTCATCGGCGAAGCTAAAATAGCCATTATCTGTGAAAATCACGTGGTCGAGGAGTTTCATGTCTATGAGTTGGGCGAATTCTTTGATGTCTCTGGTTAGCGACTGATCTTGTACACTGGGTTTGGTTTGTCCGCTCGGATGGTTGTGACACAAAATAAAGCCTGTAGCAGCGCAGCGCAATGCCTGTTGAAAAATTCTTTTGGCATCGGCTATGGTACTGTTCCGACCACCGATGCTCAGTTGCACGATTTCAATAATTTCATTTGAAATATTTAAATAGAGCACATAAAATTGCTCGTGGTCGAGGTCGGCAAGTTTGAGCTGAAGAAGGTTGTATACATCTTTAGAGGCTTTGATGTGACGGCGTTGGCTAATGTGCGCACTTTGATAGCGCTTGCTGATTTCGAAAAGCCCAATGATGCGTCTGGCCAAGGCTTGGTCAATGCCATAGATTTCGAGTAAGTCCCATTCGGTGCTTTTGGCCAAGGTGCGCCAATTGCGCTGATGCCAGCGCCAGGTGCGCTCGAGAATCATTTGTTGTTGATGATGTTCCTGCGGATGCGCACATACGAGTGCTAAAAGTGCTGCATCGCTCATTTGTTGAATTTCTGTAAGTTGATTCATGGCAAGAAAACGAGTTGAAACAGCACATTGGTATGGGCGTTGAAAACTTTTCAGCTCAAGAAGAATTTTTATCTTTGCTTTATGTCAAAAAAGCAGAAGAAAGTTCAAAACGTGGTCTACAGTACCAATCCTAACTTTAGTTACGAATTTGAGCAAGAAGAAGCTCCAGACACACTTCCAGTTCAGCAACAGCGTCTATATGTAAGCATTGACCGAAAGCAGCGTGCAGGCAAAGAAGTAACGCTAGTAGAGGGCTTTGTTGGCACAGAAGAGGACCTCAAAGAGCTCGGAAAAATACTGAAAAGTAAATGTGGTGTGGGCGGAAGTGTCAAAGACAACGAAATTCTGATCCAAGGAAATTTTAAACAAAAAATCTTTGATTTACTGATCAAAGAGGGTTATTCTCAAACCAAACAGAAAGGTTAGTAGTGTTCGGGAGCGGGTTCAATATGAATGAGCACCTCCGTGAGATATGGAAAAATGGTCATTAAATGGTCTTTGAGTGCATGAGAAATACCATGCCCTTCAGTTACACTCAGGTTGCCGTCTATTTCTAAATGTAGGTCAACAACATACGTCATCCCATTTTTGCGGGCCCAGCATTTTTCAATTCCCAACACTCCAGGTACTTTAACGGCCTCCGTACGGATTTCATCGATGAGTTCGTGATGAGTGTGTTCGTCCATGATTTCGCCCAATGCGGGTCTGAAAATGCGATAAGCATTGTACACAATAAAAAAGGAGGCGATGAGTGCTGCCCAGTCATCTGCTTTTTCGAAGCCTTCACCGAAAAGAAAAGTAGCCAAGATGCCTAAAAAGGCTATCAATGAAGAAAGGGCATCTGAACGGTGATGCCAAGCATCGGCTTTCAAACTCGTAGAATTGATTTGCTGCCCCTTTCGGTAAACATATTGGAAGCTCAATTCTTTGATAAGGATGATCGCAGCCAGTACATAGAGTGTAAAAAATGCAGGTTGTTCTTGCGCCTCTGATAAATGGCGGATGCTCTCGACTGCAATAATCGTGGCAGAAATGAGTAAGAAACCGACCACGGCAAAAGTGATGAGAGGCTCTGCCTTGCCGTGCCCATATGGATGGTCTTCATCTGGCGGCTTGCTGGCATAATGGATGCCAAATAAAACCAAAAGACTTGAGAAGATATCAGCGCAAGATTCTATGGCATCGGCAATGAGTGCATCGGAGTGTCCGATGATGCCAGCAAAACCCTTAGAAGCGGCCAAAAACGTATTGGTCACGACGCTCAGTAGTGCTGTTCTTTTGGCCTGAAGCAAGCGTTTTTTCACTGTTTAAAGGTAAGGTTTCTGTACTTGCTTGCAAAAAAAAAGCGGCTCTTTCGAACCGCTTTTCGGATAGGGCAGGTGGACCACCACTATCCATAACCTAACTATAAACTACTACGCTTTGGTATTTACAAATACAATGCCAAAAACGTAAAAAAAGACTATTTAGGGTGTTGCTAGAAAAAAATACTTACAATTTGATGAATTTGCCTTTCTGACGACCGCCTTCAATCAAGTAAATTCCACTTTCAAGTGTTTGTATATCAATGTATTGACCATCTTCTGCAAATCCATTGAAAATAACTTTTCCATTGATGTCTTTGATCTGAATTTGAGTAGGCTCCGTTAAACCTAAACTAATTTGAGTTTGGGCTGGATTTGGATAAATCTGTAAGTCACCATTCAATTCATCGATTTGATCTAGCCACATATTTTGATGAAACGTCGTATTGGTAATAATCGGATCATTCCAATCAAAATAAATATAGGCGGTATTTTCGATGGTTGACATGATCGGGTTGCCGGCATTCTCTTTAATGCGGTATGTCAGGTGGCCATGGCTTTCTGGCTCATTGCTTGTAGAATCTGGCAACCAAATTTGATTGAACTCAAAACGCATGATACCATTACCAAGATTGACAACCTGAATAGGATGCGTCGCTTCCAGAAGGGTGAAACTAGACCAATCGAGTTGGGCGCTCAGTGTATCGATGATGTAAATATTTTGAGCTGGTGCTGTTCCTGTATTTTGAAAACGGATGGTATAGCTCAAGGCATCGTCGATAAACGCATCAAGGTAACCGAGC